>Ga0105053_10005885_pt1 | contig 17183 bp, 12 predicted proteins | sample BON01_FD_78093 | JGI IMG/M metagenome (GOLD analysis project Ga0105053, IMG submission 78093) | Freshwater microbial communities from Lake Bonney liftoff mats and glacier meltwater in Antarctica - BON-01 | ecosystem: Environmental > Aquatic > Freshwater > Ice > Glacier meltwater | place: Lake...
TCGGCAGGCATGGAAGGTTGCGTATCGGGGAAATAATGCCAATCAAACGGCACCGGCAGGCCCGCAAGCTCCCAATGGCCCGACGGGGTGTCTTTGCCAATCGAAACCTCATTCGCCGCTGCATAGGGGCCGGTGGGTTGCGCTGAAAAGCCCGGTGGATAGATGCCCGTGGCCAGTTCGGCTGCACGGCCAAGGCCAAGCGCATCTAGGTTTGGCACATGCAACGGGCCAGCACGGCCAATATCGGCACGCCCCGCGGCACATTCGGCAGCAATATGGCCCAATGTGTCCGACCCCGCATCGCCAAAATCAGCGGCATCCAGCGCGCCGCCAATGCCAACCGAATCCATCACAACAAGAAATGCGCGGCTCATCCGGTTATCCTTTCCAAGATAAGTGGTGTTTCAACGGGCTTTTCGCCTATTTTATAGGCTGCTGTCAGGCGCGCCCGCGCAGCCGCTATCCCCGCCTCATTGCGCGCATGGATGCGTGCCAAGGGCTGGCCGGGTTCCACCGCTGCGCCAAGCGGTGCCAACGCATCAAGCCCAACCGCATAGTCAATTTCATCCGCCGCACGACGTCGACCGCCGCCAAGCTCCACCACCACCTGCCCCACGGCGCGGGTATCAATCGCGGCAACATGGCCCTGTGTGGTGGCGCAGAAATCCACAATCATCGGCGCAGCTTCCAGATAGGATTGCGGGCGATCCATAAAATCGGCCGGCCCACCTAGCGCTGCCACCATCTGCGCAAATTTTTCGGCGGCCGCGCCACTGGAGAACGCATTTTCAACCTTGCCGCGTGCCGCATCAACCCCATCGGCCAAGCCAGCGCCCACCAGTAAGTCAGCGCAAAGCGCGACCGTCACCTCATACAAGCGCGCATCGGCATTGCCGCGCAAAAACGCCACCGCGTTGGCCATTTCAATCGCATTGCCCGCGCAACTTGCTAGGGGTTGGTTCATATCGGTAAGCAAGGCCGTGGTTTTGCAACCAGCGTCGTTGGCGACCTGCACAAGGCTTCGCGCCAAAACGCGGGCGGCATCCGCATCAGCCATAAATGCGCCAGAGCCGAATTTCACATCTAAAACAAGGTGTTCCAACCCTGCGGCGAGCTTTTTGGACAGGATAGATGCGGTAATCAGGTCAATTGATTCAACCGTCGCTGTTACATCACGAATGCCATATAGGCGTTTATCGGCTGGGGCAATTTCGCCCGTCTGCCCAATAATCGCGCAACCCACCTGCCCCACAACGCGGCGCAACTGGTCAATATCGGGTTGGGTATCATAGCCGGGTATGGCGTCAAACTTATCCAGCGTGCCGCCCGTATGGCCCAACCCACGCCCCGAGATCATGGGCACATAGGCCCCGCTAACCGCCAACGCGGGGGCGAGCATTAACGATACGTTATCGCCCACACCGCCGGTTGAATGCTTATCAACAACCGGGCCGGGCATATCCCATGTCAGCACATCGCCACTATCGCGCATGGCGAGCGTTAGCGCCACGCGTTCCTCGACGCTCATTTTTTGAAAGAAAACCGCCATGGAAAAGGCCGCCGCCTGGCCTTCAGAAATGCTGCCATCCGTCAGCCCAGTTACGAATTGGCGAATGGCTTTGGCATCCAAAACGCCGCCATCGCGTTTAATAGCAATAATTTCCTGTGTAAGCATGTCCGGCCCCTTTTCTGCAAACTAGCAGGTTAGGCCAATTTTTGTCCAGATGGTCAAGATTTATTATCGAGTTGCACCTGATCAAAAGCATAAGGAAGCAATTCCGCCATTGTCATACGCTGGCGTTCACCCTCAGGCCCGGCCAAAATAATCATGGTATCCGGGCTGGAAAACTCGGCCAATTTTTGACGACATCCGCCGCAAGGGCTAACGGCAACGGGGCTATCGGCCAAAACCAAAACCTGCTTGATTTGGCGTTCACCAGCGGCAACCATAGCGGCTATCGCCCCGGCTTCGGCGCATGTGCCCTGCGGATAGGCGACATTTTCAACGTTGCAGCCAGAAAACACTGCACCGGATGCCGTTTCAATCGCCGCGCCAACTGCGAAGTTGGAATAAGGCGCATAGGCATTTCTAAACGCATTGTTCGCCGCATCAAAAAGCATGTGTCTTTCGCCTGTCATGTGTATTCGTCCCAAAATTACTGCCAGCCTTCTCGCTTACGATAAATCGTCGAAGGCGAAACCCCCAAAATACGCGCGGCTTGTGGCACCGAGTCATTGCAGGCTTCAATCGTTGCTTCAATAAATGCCCGCTCCATTTCGGCCAAGGAATGGCCCACAAAGGCTGAAATTTGCGGGTCTGCCAGTGCCGATGTTGGCGGGCTTTCAGGCTGAACGGTTGAATTTGTAATCCGCGACAAAGCCAAAATATCGGCCGGTAACATTTCGGGAACCACTTCAATACCGTCATTTAACACGACAACATTGCGCAACACATTCAGCAGTTGCCGCACATTTCCCGGCCAATCCAGCCTACGGAACATTTGTGCAACTTCAACCGATAACCGCTTGAAAAGTTTACCTTCTTCCAGAGCGAACTTCTGCAAAATCGCTTCGGCAATTTGCAAAATATCATCGCGCCTTGTGCGCAAAGGCGGCACATGAATCGGCACAACATGCAGGCGATAATACAAATCTTCGCGGAACCGACCGGCCTTCATTTCGGCCAAAGGGTCACGGTTGGTTGCACAAACAATCCGCACATCCACCATGCGCGGCGTGACCGCACCAACGGGTGTAACGCTGGATGTTTGCAAAAAACGCAGCAACTTGGTTTGCAAAGACAAATCCATTTCACAGATTTCGTCCAAGAAAAGTGTGCCACCATGGGCCGCCGCTGCCGCGCCCTTTTTATCAGAAATCGCCCCGGTAAATGATCCTTTCAAATGGCCAAACACTTCAGATTCCAACAAATCCCGCGGAATCGCCCCGCAGTTCAGCGCAATGAACGGCCCCAAATGCCGCGCCGAGCAGGCGTGAATGGCTTGCGCGGCCAAATCTTTACCCGTGCCACTTTCGCCAGTAATAAACACGCTGGCGGTTGACCGGCCGATCCGGTCAATCATCCGATAAATGCTTTGCATTTGGACCGATGCGCCCAGAAACCCGTAAAAGCTGCTCCGCGTTTCTGGCGAGGGTTCCAATAGCGGTTTGCGGCTCGCTTCAAATACCAGCGCGTTTTCAACGGCGGTCAGCAATCTATTTTCATCAAATGGCTTGACCAAAAAATCAAACGCGCCAAGGCGCATCGCCTCAACAGCGCGGTTGATAGAGCCGTTCGCCGTAATTACAATCACCCGGGCGTTCGGGTCATGCTGGTGGATTTCTTCCATCAGCTCCATCCCGTCACCATCAGGTAGCATCAAATCGAGTAAAATTGTCTTGGCGTTTGTGCGTTGCCATTCGCCGCGCGCTGCTTGCAGCGTTGTGGCGGTAACAACCTCTCGTCCCGCTTTTCTCAAAACGGTTTCATACAGCATCGCAAGCGAGGTTGTATCTTCAACAAGGAGGATCGGCTGTGCCATCACCTCTGCTACCAATTGCCGATCTCTTTGGCAACAAATGTTAGAATATTTTCAACGCCTTCAATGGCCTGCTCAATTTTTGGCACCATTTTTGGCCATTCCGAAACCTTCACCTCGGCGTTCAAAATTTGGGCGAAATGCTGTAGGTTTGTGCCACCAATGGCGCCTGCAACCGAAATAAGCACATGCGTTGCGTCACGCACCGCCCCAACATTCTGCTGGTCGCGCCCCAGTTGCAGTTTTTCGTGCACATCTCCCAAATCCGAGGCGATTTTTTCAAGCAAATCGCTCATCACCTCAGGGCCGATTGTTTTGGCCAAAGCGTTGTAAATAGCTTGGTCAACCTCATCCAACTTACCCGTGATGAGGGGCGCAGGGTTAACCGGTGAAGTTGCGGATTGGTTTAAGGTGTAGGACAACAACACATTTCCAAAATCCTCAAGGCTTGTCAGCGGCTTAGCTATCAACCCGCTTGCGCCTTCTTCCTTGATCCGGCGCACATGGTCAGGCATCGCATAGGCGGTTAGCGCCAAAAGCGGAGTCGTTTCACGCCCATCGGCGCGCGCCCGTATGCGGCGAATAACGTCTAGTCCGGTCAAACGGGGCATTTCAATATCCAGCAGCACAAGGTCAAAAACCGACTGCTCAAACATCTCTAAAGCCTCAACCCCATCGGACGCCATTTCATACCGCGCGCCCATGGCCGCCAGCATTTGGCCAACCACAAGTTGGTTGGTCATATTATCCTCGGCCACCAAAATATGCAGGCCCGATAGATTAGGTAAACCGTTGCGCATTATGGGCGCTGCTGCGCTTTGGTCATCCGGGTCAATTTCAACGCAAAGCGCGATCGGAAAGCTTAGGGTGATACGGGCGCCACTGCCCTTACGATTGGTGACACTAATATCCGCGCCCAACCTATCCATCAGTGATTTGGTGATGAACAAACCAAGGCCCGTGCCAACTTTGCTTGAATCCTGTGGGCGACCATGAATTTCAAACAGCTTGTGCAGCGCTTTGTCACTAAAACCCGGTCCGTCATCGTCAATCGTAACGCCAAGCCCGCCATCTGTATTGCCGCTAATCCCAACAATAACATCGCCTGCATCGCAGTATTTCAGCGCATTTCCAAGCAGGTTGTCAAAAATCCGGTTCACCTCGGGCCGTGCACAAAACAGCGCGCTTGGCGATTCAACTGCCACATTCACCGCCAAACGCAGCCCTTTTTCCTCAGCGGTGTCGCGCCAGCGGTTTTCAATTCGCAGTGCTAATTCTGACAGTGGAATAATTGTCGCCGCTATCGCGCCAACACCCATCGAAATATCCAAAAGGTCTTTGAGCGTTTCTGCCGCAACCCGCGCTTGGTTCAGGCTGCGGCGATCAACCTCGTTCAAGTCATCATCGCCGATTACAGCCAATGACGTAATAACCCCCGCCGCCGCAGCGCGCAGATCATGCGCCAGAAGATCGGGGGCTATATCAGGGTCGCGTCGGCTACGGTCAGCTATCGACATTCTTCACCGCGAGTTTTGGTTAATCGCATGCGTTCGCCATTTGAACGCAATACTCTAAAGGTTGTATTTACAAATACGGCATTGGCCAAAACTTAGCAACAAATGCGGCCATTATGCAGCAGGAAGAATGCCTTTGATAGCCGCCCGCAGCCCGGCAACATCAATCGGGTGTGCCAAACACTGGTCAAATAAAGACGTATCGGCAATTTTTCCAAGCCCAACAAGCCGCGCTTTCGGGTTGGCGCGCTGCAATAACTTAAACTGCGCAGGGTCGTCATCGCCGGTTGATTCGATCAATACAACATCGGCATGATCGGCCGAATCTGGGGCCAATACAACAATGCGAGAATCGCGCAATGCGACTTCGCAAATCTTTTTCATAACGGGTGTGCGCGCTTCTACCCGCACATGAATTTGTAGAGTTGTTGCAATGGCAGCAGGAATTTCAACCACCACATGGCCACCCTGCCCCTCATCCGGCTCAACCTTAATTTGCCCGCCCATCTGCGCGCATAACCCACGCGCAATGGTTGGGCCAACGGCGCCAGTCGAAAAATTTGCGTTATTTTTCTGGCCAATATCCTGCAATTCACCGTCACTCAACAAATCTGGGTGCCAAATATCGCCGCCGCGGTAATGGTAGCTTATATCGCCCTTCAGCAGCCCGTTCTGATGCGAAAGCGTCAGGCTGACATTGTCCACGCCAGCCGTTTCTATCAAATACCCCGTCAAATAGGCAAATATTTGGCAAAGCCGTTTCTCATCGCCAGCAAGCATAAGTGGCATTTGTGGTTCGACAATGACGCCAAGCGTTGCATTCGGCTGGTCATACTGTTCACGCAGTTTACTGGCGAATTCCACCATGCTGATTGGCGATTTTTCAATCGGTAATTCCTTGGATTGCAGCGCCGAGAAATCCAAAATATCAGTCAGCAGGCCAATAAGCTGCTTGGCTGAGCGTTCAGCCTGACCAAGCGTGCGATCAACCGCAACGGTTAGTTTTGTCTGCCGTGCCAAGGCCAACAGCCCCAAAACCCCGTTCATAGGTGTGCGCAATTCATGGCTCATCATGGTCAGGAATTGCGATTTTGCCCGGCTTGCGCGGTTCGCTTTTTCTGCCAGCCGCTCATTTCGGGCTGCCAAAACACGGTAGCGGCGCGAATCCCGCCAGATAATGCCAAGCGCGATCAGCAGTAATATGGTGGCGGCGGCCAGAATGACGATTGTGCGCTGCGCACCATTGCGCAATTGGGCACGAATATCGGCCGAAATTCTCTGCTCACCCAGCGTCACTCGGCGTGAAAATTCGCGCAACTCATCGCCAAAAGGCTGAAATGCACGTTCAATTGCAATAATTGAATTTGCATTGTCGGGTTGCAAGGTTACGATTTGGGTTTCAAACGCCTGCATTGTTGCAAATAACCGCGCGACAACCCGTGAATCGGCATCATATGTCATGAGCCGTTCACCAATACGGCCACGCTGGAAAATTGAAACCCGGCTCCACAATATGTCAAACCGGTTGTTGAGTGTCGCAGGGCTGCTAGCATTTGTTGGGTCTTGCGATTGCAGTGCCCATAGCTCTGCGCGAAAGCGCATCAACTCAAGCTCTAGCTGGCCAGTGGACCATGAAATATCTTCTTGTCCGGCGGTTTGCAGCGCTTCTGCATCGCGTTGAAACGCCTGAACGCCGTAAATCACAAGCGCCATCAAGACGACAAATATCAGCGCGCCTATTAAAAAAGATAAGCGACGCGCTGAATGCACTTAGTTGAGATCCACCCTGCTGAGCTGCCAAACCATATAAGTGCTATAAATTGGGTCACGCAATTCTGCTTGGTCACTTTGCGGATATACCACCCAAATGGGGCCTTTATCGCGCACCGATAGGCGCTCACCATTGATTTCTGTCGCAAAAATAACATCATAGTCAAACATATGCACCGCAGGCGCCTCAACCAGATAGTCATTGATGGCGGTTAAATTAACTGTATCACCCGGCCCAGCCCCAATCAGCGCCAAAACATCACGGCCAAGCGGGCCTTGGTAACAGTTTAATCCATCCATAAATTCATTTTCGTTTGCAACTGCATATTGCGGCAAGGCTGCAAATTGCGCTGCGCTTAATGCAACGCTTTGGCCATCACGCCCCGTAAGCGTTACAATTTTTTCATCGGCATTTTGTGTCAGCGTGGCTATACCACTCCCCGCCGAAACGAGCACAGTTTCGCCAACAACACAGGGCGAGCCGTCGCTCATCTGCGCTGAAACTGCCGAGGCAATCATTACAGGAAACAAGACTTGTAGCGCAAAGAATTTTGAAGTTTTAGACATTTTCGGTCCTCGTGTTAACCCTCAGTATATACCTGCAAAAATTGGGCCAAGCTTCGTTTGCGCCAAAAGAGCATTTAAGTTGCATTTTGCAATACCGCAGCTACCAATAATTGCAAAACGCAACAATTTACGACCCTTCGTTGCATAATAGTAAGATATTGAACCAACCCCTATCAAACTCTTAACCGAACCCATTGATTTCGCGCAATATTTCCAACGGATTCGCTAAAATTTTATCCAGTTTTCTCCTTCTGCGTGCAAAATCACGACAGTTTGGCATAGCCAAGGCTTTGCAAGGCGATGCGAATTTCATCCAAAATGGCCGGGTCATCAATTGTCGCAGGCATTTTATAGGCTTCACCATCAGCAATTTTTACCATTGTAGCGCGCAATATTTTGCCAGACCGGGTTTTTGGCAGCCGGTCCACCACACAGGCCAGCTTGAACGCTGCGACGGGGCCAATCTGGTCGCGTACTAGCTTCACACAATCCTTCACAACATCTTCCGAAGGGCGGTTACAGCCCTTGTTCAGGCATAAAAACCCAAGTGGCAATTGGCCTTTTAGGGCGTCCGCAACGCCAATCACGGCGCATTCGGCCACATCTTTATGCCCGGCCAACACCTCTTCCATCCCGCCGGTTGAAAGCCGGTGGCCGGCCACGTTAATCACATCATCGGTGCGCGCCATGATGTAAAGATACCCGTCCTCATCAATCATCCCGGCATCGCCGGTTTCGTAATAACCGGGGAAAGTTTTCAGATAGGCTTTCGTAAACCGCTCATCTGCCTGCCACAGGCTGGGCAAGGTGCCCGGCGGCAGGGGAAGTTTTATGGCGATTGCGCCCAATGTGCCGGGGGGCTGACAATGGCCGCCTTCATCAAGAATTTGCACATCATAGCCCGGCATCGCCACGGTAGGAGAGCCGAGTTTGATGGGCATTTCCTCAATCCCAAGTGGGTTGGCGGCAATGGCAAAGCCGGTTTCGGTTTGCCACCAATGATCAATCACCGGCACGCCAAGCTGGCGCTGCGCCCAAACTATAGTATCGGGGTCGGCGCGTTCGCCCGCCAAAAACAGCGCGCGGAGTTTGGACAGGTCATAATCCTCAACCAGTTTGCCCTCCGGGTCTTCGCGTTTAATCGCACGAAACGCCGTTGGCGCGGTAAAAAAGCTAACAACGCCATGTTCGGCAATCACCCGCCAGAAAGTGCCCGCATCCGGTGTGCCTACGGGTTTGCCTTCAAACACAATCGTTGTGGCCCCCAGCAACAGCGGCGCATAGCAAATATAGCTGTGTCCAACCACCCAACCTACATCAGATGCCGCCCAAAACACCTCACCGGGGGCAACATTGTAAATATTCTTCATCGTCCAAAGGAGCGAAACCGCATGCCCACCATTGGGCCGCAACACACCCTTTGGTTGGCCCGTGGTGCCCGATGTATACAGAATATAAAGCGGATCCATCCCACCCACAGGTGTGCACGGCGCAGGGCTTGTACCAGTCTGAAAGCCATGCCAATCAAAGTCATAGCCGTCTTTCATTTCGGCGATCGCCTGTTCACGCTGCAAAACCACCGTAAATTCCGGCTTATGGTCTGATTGCGCAATGGCGTCATCAATCAGCGGTTTATAGGCAATTACCCGCCCCGGCTCGATCCCGCATGAAGCCGAAATTATGGCCTTTGGCTTCGCATCATTGATCCGCACGGCCAATTCATGCGCCGCAAACCCGCCAAACACCACCGAATGCACGGCCCCAAGCCGCGCGCAGGCCAGCATCGCCATCATCGCCTCGGGCACCATCGGCATATAAATGATGACCCGGTCGCCCTTGCCAACGCCCTTGGTGGCCAAGCCACCAGCAAAGCTGGCGACCTGCGCAGTAAGCTCGGCATATGTAATAGTGGATTTCGCACCAGTAATGGGGCTGTCATATATAATGGCCACCTGCGCGCCTCGCCCGGCCTCAACATGCCGGTCAAGCGCATTGTAGCAGGTGTTCATCGTGCCATCGGCAAACCAATCGTAAAACGGCGCGCGGTCATCATCCAACGCATGGCTTGGTTTTTTAACCCAGTCAACAGCCTCGGCGGCCTCCATCCAAAAGGCTTCCGGATCAGCCTGCCAAGCTGCATATGTGTCACGATAATTCATTCAATCCACTCCCCAAAGCGTAGCCGTTCCGGCCCCAATGCGCGGCCGTCGCAGCTACAGTGTAACCACATTCCCTCGGGGATGAAATTGCCCGGTTTAAACCGGTGTCATTGGGCGTTCAATCAGTCTCGGACCGCACCCTTTAAGCGTTTATGCCGGATTGTTTTGCACTGCACAATGCGGCAATCCGGCACCCTTAGCGTGCTATTGATCCTAGCCATAGGTTTGCATCGTTGTGCCGGCCAATGCTGCAATATTAAGTAACCCACGCGCAGTAATTGATGGCGTGACGATATGCGCCTTATTGCCCATGCCCATTAGTATAGGGCCAACTTCAAGGCTACCTGCCAATGTTTTCATCGTGTTACGCACGCCACTTGCCGCCTCAGTATTGGCAAAAATTAGCACATTGGCCGCGCCTTCAAACCGGCATTCGGGGAAAATGCGCGCCCGCAATTCCGGGTCGAGCGCGGAATCAATATGCATTTCGCCTTCATAGACAAAATCACGCGGCGCGGCATCAAGCAGTTCGATGGCCGCCCGCATCCGGCGTGCACTTTCGGTTTCCAAATTACCAAATTGCGAATGTGAACACAGCGCTATGCGCGGGGTGACGCCAAAACGGCGCACATGGCGGGCCGCCCCAACGACAATTTTCGCCAATTGCTCGGGCGTTGGTTCCGGGAAGACCTGCGTATCAGCTACAAAAATCGGGCCCTTTTCGTGGATGAGCAGTGACAGCGCGCCTACGGGGTGCAGGGCGTCTGACCCGATGATCTGATCAATATAGTTCAAATGCCACAAATACTGGCCAAATGTGCCGCAAATCATACTGTCGGCCTCGTCCCGCTTGACCATCACCGCCCCAATGGCCGTGGAGTTGGTGCGCATGACGGCCTTGGCAAGGTCAGGCGTTACCCCGCGCCGCGCCATGCAGCTATGGTAAGTGCTCCAATAATCGCGGTAACGAGGGTCATTTTCGGGGTTAACTAGGTCAAAATCGCGCCCGGCTTCCATACCAAGCCCGCATTTCTCAATTCGCTGGGCTACAACGTCGGGTCGCCCAATTAAAATGGGGGTGTCGTGGGTTTCTTCGATCATCGCATGGGCGGCGCGCAGCACACGCTCATCCTCGCCTTCTGTAAACACAATCCGCCGAAGCGAGGCACGGGCAGTATCAAATACCGGCCGCATAATCATGGCTGAACGATAGACCGATCCATCAAGCCGCGCCTTATAGGCCGCAAGGTCGGGCAATGGTCGCTTGGCGACACCACTTTCCATGGCGGCCTTAGCGACTGCACCCGCAACAATGGCCAGCAAGCGTGGGTCAAACGGTTTGGGGATCAGGTATTCTGGCCCAAATTTCAAATCTTCACCCTGATAGGCAGCTGCCGCCTCAGCGCTTGAATGGGCGCGCGCAAGGGCGGCAATGGCATTGACGCAGCCGATTTCCATTTCATCATTGATGGTCGTCGCCCCCACATCCAACGCCCCGCGAAAGATGAAGGGAAAGCACAGCACGTTATTGACCTGATTAGGGTAATCGCTGCGCCCGGTTGCAATAATGGCATCTGGCGCAATAGCGCGGGCCTCTTCGGGCATAATTTCTGGTGTTGGGTTAGCCAGCGCAAAAATTATAGGCTTTTTCGCCATTTTGGCGACCATTTCAGGCTTGAGCACACCCGGTCCGGACAGGCCCAAAAATAAATCCGCCCCATCAATCACATCGCCCAATGTGCGCAAATCGCTGGCTTGGGCAAAATCGGCTTTTTGCGGGGTCATCTCTTCGGCGCGGCCTTCATAAACCAACCCGGCAATATCACATAGCCAGATGTTTTCGCGCCGCACACCTAGTTTCACCAGCATGTTAAGGCAGGCAATGCCAGCCGCACCGCCACCGGTTGAAACCACCTTCACGTCGTCAAACTTTTTGCCAGCACAATACAAAGCATTGGTGGCCGCCGCGCCAACAACAATTGCCGTGCCGTGCTGATCATCATGAAAAACCGGTATGTTCATCCGCTCGCGGCATAGTTTTTCAACAATAAAACAATCCGGCGCTTTGATGTCTTCAAGGTTTATAGCCCCAAAGGTAGGCTCCAGCGATGTGACTATAGCGGCCAGTTTTTCGGGGTCGCTTTCGTTCACCTCAATATCAAAGCAATCAATATTGGCGAATTTCTTAAACAGAACCGCCTTGCCTTCCATAACGGGCTTTGACGCCAGCGCCCCAATATTTCCCAGCCCCAGCACCGCTGTGCCGTTGGTTACAACCGCCACAAGATTCCCGCGTATCGTATAGCGCTCGGCTGCTGTCGGGTCGGCTTTAATCTCCAAACAAGCTTCGGCAACACCGGGTGAATAGGCGCGCGAAAGGTCGCGGCCATTGGCCAAGGGTTTGGTTGCGCGTATCTCTAGCTTACCGGGCCTTGGCAGCGCGTGGTAATCAAGTGCGGCCTGACGTGCCTGTTCTTTGGCTTTATCGTTCATATTATCCCCGTTTCGGCCTGTATCTGACTGTTATGCTTAACGTCTGTATCACATTGGTTTGCGATGGGCTCAATCACATTCAATCATGCGACCTTGCCTATCAACCAATGTTGGATGGTATCGGCGCCTTCGAGGAACGCGATAATTTCGCCGCCATGCCTTAGCTAGGCGGGTTGGATCAGCTTCATAATATTGCGCGCGGCGTCTGGGATATTGGTGCCGGGGCCAAATATGGCTTTTATGCCGTTCTTGTACAGGAATTCATAATCCTGCTGGGGGATGACACCGCCGCAAATAACGATGATGTTTTCAGCGTTTTGTTCACGCAAAGCAGCCACTAGCTGCGGTGCCAAGGTTTTATGGCCTGCAGCTTGGCTGGAAATGCCGACAATATGCACATCATTATCTATCGCATCCTGCGCGGCCTCTTGCGGGGTTTGGAACAAGGGGCCCACATCAACATCAAAGCCAATGTCAGCAAAGGCGGTGGCAATCACCTTAGCGCCACGGTCATGCCCATCTTGGCCCATTTTCACCACCAACATACGCGGGCGGCGGCCTTCCTTTTTAGCAAAATCGGCAACCTCGGCCTGAATGGCGGCAAAATCAGCATCACCCTCATAAGCCGCGCCATAAACCCCGGCGAGCATTTTCACCTCGGCGCGGTGGCGACCAAATACTTTTTCCATTGCGTCCGAAATCTCCCCCACTGTGGCACGCGCGCGCGCCGCCTCAACCGCCAGCGCCAGCAGGTTTCCCTGCCCCGAACGTGCAGCTGTCTCAAGCGCCGCAAGGGCCCGATCACATTCCACCTGGTCACGCGCCGCGCGGACCTGCTGCAACCGTCTAATCTGGCTATCGCGGACTTTGACGTTATCCACATCTAAAATGTCGATCGGGTCAGCCTTATCCAGCTTGTATTTATTGACGCCGACAACAACCTCTTGGCCCCGATCTACCGCCGCCTGCCGCTTTGCAGCCGATTCCTCAATCCGCAGCTTCGGCATGCCACTGGCCACAGCTTTGGTCATCCCGCCAAGGCCATCAACCTCTTCAATCAGCTTCCAAGCCTCATCAGCCAGTTGCGCGGTTAGGCTTTCAACATAATAGCTGCCGGCCAGTGGGTCGATCACATTACAGATGCCGGTTTCTTCTTGCAAAATAAGCTGGGTATTGCGCGCAATCCGGGCCGAAAATTCAGTCGGCAAGGCAATCGCCTCATCCAGCGCATTGGTGTGCAGGCTTTGTGTGCCACCAAGTGCTGCGGCCAGCGCTTCATAGGCCGTGCGCACAACATTGTTATACGGGTCTTGTTCTTGCAAGCTAACGCCCGAGGTTTGGCAATGGGTGCGCAACATAAGTGAGCTGGCTTTCTTTGCGCCAAACCCTTCCATAATCCGGTGCCATAACAGCCGCGCGGCCCGCAGCTTCGCGGCTTCCATAAATACATTCATGCCAATGGCGAAGAAAAATGACAATCGCCCGGCAAAGGCATCCACATCCATGCCAGCATCCATCGCAGCTTTGACATATTGCTTGCCATCAGCCAGCGTGAAAGCGAGTTCCTGCACAAGGTTCGCCCCGGCCTCTTGCATGTGATAGCCGGAAATTGAAATTGAGTTGAATTTCGGCATTTCAGCAGCAGTATAGGCGATGATGTCTGAGACGATCCGCATGCTGGGTTCGGGCGGGTAAATATAGGTGTTGCGCACCATGAATTCCTTCAGAATGTCGTTCTGAATGGTTCCGGTCAGGGCCGCGCGGTCCACGCCTTGTTCCTCACCCGCAACAATGTAATTGGCCAGTATCGGAATCACCGCGCCGTTCATTGTCATCGAAACCGACATTTCGCCAAGCGGAATCCCGTCAAACAGGATTTTCATATCCTCAACACTGTCAATCGCCACGCCAGCTTTACCAACATCGCCGGTAACGCGCGGATGATCGCTGTCATAGCCGCGATGCGTTGCAAGGTCGAAGGCGACCGACACCCCCTTTTGGCCGGCAGCTAGGTTTTTACGATAAAACGCATTGCTGTCTTCGGCAGTCGAAAACCCCGCATATTGCCGAATGGTCCAGGGCCGCCCGGCATACATGGTGGCGCGCGGGCCGCGCACAAATGGTGCAAGGCCGGGCATGGTGTTCATATGCGCCAAGCCCACAATATCTTCGGCGGTATAAAGCGGTTTAACGGCAATCCCTTCGGGAGTTTGCCATGTCAGGCTCTCAGGATCTGCGCCGCGCAGTTCTTTTGCGGCCAATTTACGCCAGCTTTCAATATCGCTCATGCAAAAACTCCCGTTAAATTGACGACTTGGCCATAGCAATCCCCGCGAAACCACCTATCTTTCGAGGAAAGGGAGTCGTCTATGCGTCGTGCTTTAGCGTTTGTGTTCGTTTTATTGGCCAGTGCCGTTAGCGCCGGGCCATTGGATGAGTTTGCCTGGACCAACCGGGTTTTGATCATCTTTGCCGATAGCGAGCTTGACCCGGTATTTCTGTCGCAGATGGCAATGCTTGAATCTGACCTAACGCCGCTTGAGCACCGCGATATTGTTGTGCTGGCCGATTTAGGCCCTGAAAGCGCGCTGCGCAGCCAGTTACGCCCACTTGGTTTTTCAGTGGTGCTGATCGATAAGGATGGCAGCATCATTCTGCGCCGCCCTGCCCCAATGAGCGTGCGTGAATTAGCGCGCCATATTGACAAGACGCCGTTGCGCATTGACGAACTTGCCGCCGGTGCGCCGCGATAATCCATCATTCAAACTCCATGATGATTTCGTCAACCGCCATTGATTGACCGGGCTTGGCGTTGATTTTTGCAATCCGCGCCTTTTTCTCGGCCCGCAGCACGTTTTCCATTTTCATGGCCTCAACCGTGCACAAAATCTGCCCATCCTGCACGTCATCACCAACCTTAACAGCGATTGTAACAACCAGCCCCGGCATTGGGCATAGCAACAAGCGTGATGTATCGGGTGGGGTCTTGTCAATCATATGGCGGGAAAGTTCAAAAATCCGCGGTGTGCGCACATGCACCGCAAGGTCTGCCCCGCGGTGGCGTAGGCGAAAACCGGTTGCATTCTGGCTAACCTTGGCAACGAGCCGCGCACCATCAATTCGCAAATCGGCCAGCGTTTGGCCCGGCGTCCAATCTGACATGACACGGTGGCGCGTCCCATCAGAAAATTCCACATCCGAGCCGTCATGGTCGGCATCAATGGTAACTTCGTAATCAATGCCACCCAACGAGATAACCCAATCACTGCCAACGCGGCGTTCATGGTTGCTCATCCGGCCCGAAACCCGGGCTTGCCGAATTTCGCTAACACGGTGCATAGCGGCAGTTGCTGCGGCCAAACGTTTTAGCGTGGCCTCGGGCAGTGTCGCACCTTCAAACCCATCAGGATATTCTTCGGCAATAAACGCTGTGGTAATATTACCCGAAACAAAGCGCGGATGGTCCATAACTGCCGAGAGAAACGGGATATTATGGCCAATCCCCTCAATCTCAAACTCGTCCAACGCCTCACGCATCGTGGTAATGGCGGCGGCCCGATCCGGTGCCCAAGTGCAAAGTTTGGCGACCATCGGGTCATAAAACATCGAAATTTCGCCGCCTTCATAGACGCCGGTATCATTGCGGATAACCCGTTTTTCGCTCGCGCTTTCCGCAGGCGGCCGGTAGCGGGTGAGCCGCCCGATTGAGGGTAGAAAGCCGCGATATGGGTCTTCGGCATACAGCCGGCTTTCCATGGCCCAGCCATGAATGCCAATATCAGCTTGTGTAAGCTTCAGCTTTTCACCAGCCGCCACGCGGATCATTTGTTCCACAAGGTCAATTCCGGTTATCAACTCAGTCACCGGATGTTCCACCTGCAAGCGGGTGTTCATTTCCAAAAAGTAGAAATTCCGGTCGCCATCAACAATAAATTCCACCGTGCCAGCGCTGCAATAATCCACCGCGCGTGATAGTGCGACAGCCTGCTCGCCCATGGCTTTGCGGGTTTCAGCGTCCAAAAACGGGCTTGGCGCTTCTTCAATTACCTTTTGATTGCGGCGCTGGATTGAGCATTCACGCTCATTCAAATACAAAATATTGCCGTGTTTATCGCCGAGCACCTGAATTTCAATGTGGCGTGGCTGGGTGATGAATTTCTCGATGAAAATCCGGTCATCACCAAAACTGGCGGCCGCTTCGTTCTTGGAACTTTGGAACCCTTCGCGTGCCTCTTGGTCATTCCAAGCAATACGCATCCCCTTACCACCGCCCCCGGCCGACGCCTTGAGCATCACCGGATAACCGATTTGGGTGGAAATTTTTACAGCCTCATCAGCATCGGCTATCAGCCCCATATGGCCCGGCACGGTTGTCACACCCGCCTCAGCCGCCAATTTCTTTGAGGTGATCTTATCACCCATCGCCTCAATCGCGCCCGAAGGTGGGCCGATGAATGCTACGCCAGCGGCTTCCAATGCTTCGGCAAACTTCATGTTTTCTGACAAAAACCCATAGCCCGGGTGCACGGCTTCAGCCCCGGTTTGTTTGATTGCCGCCATGATCTTATCAATCACGATATAGCTTTGGTTGGCAGGCGAAGCACCGATATGCACTGCCTCATCGGCCATTTGTACATGCAGCGCGTTGCGATCGGCATCGGAATACACCGCCACGGTTTTGATACCCAGCTTTTGTGCCGATTTGATAACACGGCAGGCAATTTCCCCACGGTTGGCGATGAGTATTTTCTTGAACATATGGCCTCGCTTAACGGCTGTGGTGGGGTGTAGAAACGAAAACGGGGGTATGACGCGGCTGCGCCATACCCCCGAAAAAGGTCATCAGACGCGCTTTAGCGCGCCGGATTAAATTAGCAAATGTTGTTGGTCTGGTGGCAATACACGCCGCCAACAGCGCCAACAGCTGCACCCGTAACCGGATCGCCGCCAACAGCCACTGCGCCGACTGCACCAACGCCTGCGCCAAACAACGCGCTTTCGCCAAGGGTGTCACAGCCAGCCAGCAATAGGCCCGATAGGGCGAGTACGATGAATTTCTTGCGCATGAAGTTTCTCCTACAAAGGTTTTTATGGGTAAAGAATACGCGCGCCAGCGATCAACCGCTAGCGGTGTTTTGAAA
>Ga0105053_10005892_pt1 | contig 17165 bp, 15 predicted proteins | sample BON01_FD_78093 | JGI IMG/M metagenome (GOLD analysis project Ga0105053, IMG submission 78093) | Freshwater microbial communities from Lake Bonney liftoff mats and glacier meltwater in Antarctica - BON-01 | ecosystem: Environmental > Aquatic > Freshwater > Ice > Glacier meltwater | place: Lake...
AGGGAAGGAATTCAAAAACCAAGCATTGAGTACACTTATCCACAGTTGCCGATTCAAACGGCAGCTACCCGTCCTGGGTCAATATTGGATCGGCAGGGTGGGTCAAATTTCAATCGGCGCGGACACCCATTTCAGCGCCTTGCTATCGACCTGACGCCACCACAGCGCGAGCAATGGAATGACCATCGTTGTCGCGACAGCGAACATGTTGTTGTCGTGGTACTGGCTGTAGGGCGGTCCGTAGACACGATCCTGGAACCCGGTCATCACCGCCCAGTATCCGCCCTTGAGCACGACGACTCCGATCGACAGCGCGATGGTCAACAGCAAATACCACAGCTTCTCACGGTCGTCGATCAGCACGTACACCAGTGCCAGCATCGGCAGCATCTTGGCCACGTCGGCAAGATTGCCCCATCCGATCCATGGAGCAATGCCAAGCCAGGTCGACAGAATCATCTGCAGGGCCAGCAAACCAGCTACTGCCAGCCGCCAATCCCATGGAATTACCGGCCACCGGCGCTCGACGATAAATTGCTTGGCGGCGCAGAATGTGACGATGACGCCAAGCACCAAGTAGGCTGGCGCGCCTTGAAGCCACTCAGTGGCGAAACCCTGTGGGCGCATGATGCTCACAAATACCAGCCCCAGAACCCCGACCCAAGGTTTGAGCCAAGCGCACCATGCCACACCAAGCAGGGCCAGCAGAATGGGCAGGTCGTTCATGGCCTCACGCAACGAGAGCTGGATGGCACGATTGCCGCCGACAGAGCATCGCCCTGTTGCCCTTCCCGCGCTGCTCAATGTCCCTGTGCATGCGAGCGAGCGTAGCCGAAAAATCGATCACGCCGACGACCAAACGACAACACTAGCCATGGCCGCCTCGTCGCACTGGATCCTCGCCAATCCTTTCCGCGACGAACAGGCTGCCGAAATACCCCATCATTGCGCCCACGAACTCCAGCGCGAGATCGGTGACGTCGGCGTTCTTGTTCGGCAACGCGACCTGAACGATCTCGATCCCGGCCGCTGCGCCAAAGAGCAGCAGCAAGACGGCAAAATGCACCACGGGGCGCGGCAGCTTTGACGGCAACTTCACCGCCAGCCGGTAGAACACGAAGCCCAGGGGCGCGAAGAACAGCATCTTGTGCAACACCTCCGTAATCGCACGAAACTCCGAGCCAAAATAATAGGCCTCGAACGGAACCCGCTGCATACCTGCCAGACGCTCGCGCAGGAAGCTGCGGTCGAAATTGAAATCGAACGGGTACCAGAACACGAGCATCAGCACGGCGATCCAGCACAGCGCCGTCAGCAACCTGCCCCCCACGCCGCTCGCACGCTGCGCAGGATGGCTGGTGCGCTGGCCGGCCGAGGACTGCACCAGGTAGACACCAATGGCCGCGCCGATCGCGGCGGTGAAGATGTCGGTGATGTCGCTGACGCGGCTGAAGACAAAGAGCTGCAATATCTCGATTGCCACCGCTGCGGTGACGGTCGCCGTCCATGCCTGCAGCCGCGTGCGGTAGCGCGTCATCCGCCACAGCGCTGCAACCGGCACCCAGATCGCGACGTCGGTGAGCAGGTCGTAGACCGCCTGCGCCAGGTTCTTGTAGTTCGCCGAAAACGGCACCAGGATGACCTTGCCCTCGGCCCACTTGTGGTAGACCTCGACCGGGCTGATGGTCAGGTCCAGCGGCATCAGGTTGTAGCCCACCAGTGCCAGCAGATAGACGGTCACCAGCCGCTGCGCCAAGCTGGTCTTGCCGCGCGTCGCCGCCAAGGATTGCAGCCAAATCGACACAGGGCGGCCCCAGGCCCACCACAGGCCGATGCCGATCGCGCCGCCCACCGTTTCCGCGATGACGTCATTGATCGACACCGTGCGCTGCGGGAAGTAGATCTGCACAAATTCGATCGCCAGGCTCAAGCCCGCGAACAGCAGGAACAGCTGGGGCGCGACGAGGAGCCGCCAGCCTGGCCTGCGCCAGGGCCAGAACACGCCGGTCCAGAAAAAACCCAGCGGAATGAACAGCAGCAGGTTGGCCACCCAGTCGGCCCGGGATGCGATCCCGAGCGTCAGGTAGGGCATAGCCTGGAAACGCGCAACTGCCTGCTCCCACGGCAAAGACTGGTAGCGCAACGGCACCAGGCTGCCATAGACGACGAAGGCCAGATAGACGACGGCGACAACAAACAGCCAGAATCGTGCATCGGCCGGCGAAGACGCCGGCTTCTTGCCGTCGGGTAGTCTTCGACGGCCGAGAGTCTGGGCAGGAATCGCAGTCACGCCGGCATTATGGGCCCGGCAAGCCATGGCTGGAGACGGCGCTGTTCCGGTGTTGGCCGTGTGTCGAACCTCAAGTCGTGGCAGGCCCAAGAAGATCGGTTATGGTGGCGAATGATCAACAGGCGCCACTTCGCACGCACCAGTGCGGTCCTGACAAGCGGTTCGCTGCTCACAGGCTTTGGGCCGCCGCTCTTTGCGCAATTGCCCAATCAAACTGCCGCTTCAGCCCCAACCCCCATCCGCGTCGGAGCGAGCAAGACCATCAAGACGATTGCCGAAGCAGCCCGGCAGGCCGGCGCGGGCAGCACGATTGAAGTGGACGCTGGTGATTACCTTGCCGACGTAGCCGCCTGGGAACACGACGCCGTAACACTGCGCGCCGTGGGTGGTCGCGTGCGCCTGGTAGCACAAGGCGCTTCTGCGGAGGGAAAAGGGATTTGGGTCGTGCGCGCCAAGGGCATGCGAGTGGAAGGATTTGACTTCGAAGGTGCTGCGGTTCCCGGCCGCAATGGCGCGGGTATTCGATTGGAAAGGGGTTCGCTATGGGTACGAGACTGCCGTTTCGCGTACAACGAAATGGGGCTGCTCACCGGCAACGACCCGGCCACCATTTTGGAGGTGGAAAACTGTGAGTTCGACCACAACCAACGTCCAGATGGCCACAACCATAATCTTTATGTGGGGAAAGTTGCGCGACTGTCGGTTACGGGCAGCTATTTTCACCATGCGCATATTGGCCACCTGTTAAAGAGCAGGGCTTCGGTCAACCATGTCTATTACAACCGGCTTACCGACGAGACTGGCGGAACCGCAAGCTACGAGTTGGAGTTCCCCAACGGCGGGGTGTCATATGTGGTGGGCAATGTCATCGAGCAGGGCGTGCAGACCGAGAACCCGCACATGATTTCCGTCGGTGCGGAAGGCTACAAATGGCCACGCAACGCCATCTACCTGGTGAACAATACGCTGGTTGACCGTTTGCCAAAGGGCGGCATTTTTCTTCGGGTTGCGCCAGGGGCGGATGCCATAGTCGCAGTCAACAACCTGCTGATGGGGCCGGGCAGCTTGCAGTCGGCCGGGCCGGGCGAATATCGCAACAATTTTTCAGCCGAAGTGCGCGATTTCGCGCATGCGGCAGAGTACGATTTCCGTTTGAGGGCGGATTCACGCCTGCGGGGCAAGGCACTGGATTCAAGTAGGGCGGAGGGTCAGCCCAGGCAGCAAGAACGCGAGTACGTGCACCCTCGCGGCACCCGAACGCTCGGCACCACCGCGCATAATCCGGGGGCAATGCAAAGCATGGCGCCCCCTACTGCCAACTGACTACATGAACGACCCTATGCCCGCGACAGATTCGTCCTTGACCCTTGGCTCCCCCCGGTTCGCTGATACACGGCTCGCTGGGCTGGCCAGCAGCCAGGGGCAGTTGGCGGCATGGCGCCAGGCGGTGGCGAGCGGCACCAAAACCGCGGCGGCCGGTGTGTCCGGCGACTTTGCCATAGGGTTGCGCGAGCCCGGTGGCCGCACTTTTCTGGCCGTGGACCGTTTCGCGATTTGCACCATGTGTTACCGCGTGGCAAACGGGGAACTCCAGTTTGCAGCCCGTGCAGACGAGCTTGCCGATGCCGGCACCGACATAGACCCGCAGGCGATTTTCGACTACCTTTATTTTCATTGCATACCGTCGCCACGCACTATTTACAAGGGTATCTATCGGCTGCAGCCGGGCCACTATGCAGTGTTTGAAAATGGCCAGCTGACCGTGGAACCGTATTGGGCGCCATCGTTTGAGGAACTGAAAAGTCCGTCCTTTGACAGCTTGAAGGATGAATTCCGACAACTGCTTCGTGACGCCGTGGCCACGCAACTCGACGGCACCAAGCCCGCGTGTTTTCTGAGCGGCGGCACCGACAGCTCGACCGTGGCAGGCATGGCGGCATTGGCCAGCGGCAAGACCGTAGCCACCTATTCGATTGGTTTTGACGCACAAGGGTATGACGAGATGGAGTTTGCCCGCATTGCGGCCAAGCACTTCAAGACCGAGCACCACGAGTATTACGTTACCCCCGAAGACCTGGTGCGCAGCATACCGGCGGTGGCGGCGCATTTTGACCAGCCATTCGGCAATTCGTCCGCCCTGCCCGCGTACTATTGCGCCAAGATGGCACGCGAAGACGGCGTCAGCAAGTTGCTTGCTGGCGACGGGGGCGATGAATTGTTTGGCGGCAATTCACGTTATGCCAAGCAGCGTGTCTTCGGCTGGTATGACCATGTGCCAAGCCTGTTGCAAAAAGGCTTGATGGAGCCTCTGCTCGGTACACGGGCGGCGGCAGCAGCAGCGCTGACACGCAAAGCCGGGAGCTACGTGGAGCAGGCCCGTGTGCCCATGCCGGACCGGCTGCAGATGTACAACCTGATCATGCGCCTGGGGCCGAACGAGGTGCTCACGCCAGGCATGATGGCGGCCATTGACCTGGGCTTGCCACTGCAAATGCAGCAGGAGGTTTGGCAGGGCAACAACCAGTGCAGCCGGCTGAACCAGGAACTCGCTTTCGATTGGCGGTTCACCTTGGCCGAAAGTGACCTGCCCAAGGTGACAGGGGCCACGGGCTTTGCCGGAATGCAGGTGGGCTTTCCAATGCTGGATGACCGACTGCTTGATTTCTCGCTCAAGCTGCCCACGGCCTACAAGCTCAAGGGGCTCAAGTTGCGCTGGTTCTTCAAGGAGGCACTACGCGGATTTTTGCCGGATGAGGTCATTACCAAAAAGAAGCAGGGTTTTGGTTTGCCGTTCGGTGTGTGGGCCAACGAGACACCACGGCTCAAGGCATTGGCACGAGACGCACTCGACAGCCTTGCTTCTCGGGGCATCGTGCGCCCCGACTTCATTCAGACGCTATTGAGTCAACGATTGCCGGAGCATCCGGGCTACTTTGGCGAGATGGTGTGGATCTTGACCATGCTCGAATTTTGGCTGCAGGCCAAAAAGCCCGCCTACCGCTTGAACTGACTCAACCCAGCCGGTCATTCCGGATGATTGGCTATGCCTGTAGTCCCCACAGGTTTCCAAGCAAGCCAAGCCCGAATCGCGACCGGGTTCGATTCCATGGCGTATACCGTGGGATCTGAAACAGGTCGGTGCCAGTTCTTGCTGCACCCCATTGGGTGCTGACTGCCGCGTCAAAACCCAGTTCACGAACAACGGCAACTGCCCTTGCGTCGTAGTCGTCACCCGGTTTGCCATTGGGGTACGCAAAAAGGCCCACGCGTTCACCCAGCAATTGCTCCAGATAGTCTTTGCTACCACCGATTTCTTCCCTGACCTGCGCCTCGCCCAAGCGCACCAGAATCGGGTGAGACACCGTATGTGCACCAATCTGCATGCCTGCGTGTCGCATAGACAGTACCTGGGCAGACGTCATCATCAGGTTGTCCGGTGGCTCGGCGTGCGCCGCGCGTGCAATCGATTCCGCACGGGCCACACGCTCAGCGACTGGCAGGTACTTGATGCGCCCGATGAGATCTTTGATCGCTGCACTTTGCTCCACTGCCGTGCCGACAGGCAAGCGGCCCATGTCACCCAGGTCCAACGACGCGCTCTTGCACAGGCGAACGGCCTCGATGATGGTGTCGTTCCACATACGACCGCCGTCCAGAAAACCAGTAGCCAGGAAGAATGTCGCCGGCAGGCCATGGCGGCGCAGGATGGGCATCGCAACGTCATGGTTGTCTGCGTAACCATCGTCGAACGTGATGCAGGCTGCGCGCGCTGGCAGGCCGCCATCCTTCAGACGTGCCACTGCTTGGTCCAAGGGCAATACGTTGAACCAGTACTTGAGCCAACCGCACACTGCGTCAAAACGACGAGCATGCATTTCATGCGGAAAAATGGAATCCGGCTCGGGCAACACCCGGTGGAAGATAAGAATGGAGAGCCGACCTTGCGCCCCGCCACGAGACGCGACCCCCAGCAAGGCCTTGGTCAGCAACTCACACATCCTTTCTGACCATGGATAAACGCAGCATGTTCATCCACCTGGGTTGCGCTTCGGGTTCGGTCTTCCACCCCTGCTTTTCAACCCAAACCCGGGTCAACACCACCAGAACCATGATGTTGTAGGGCAAATCAAAATAGGCGAGACTCAACAAGGCGCCTCCCACCGCATAGCCCGCCAGGGCCACCTGGCACATGGCACCCAAGTCGGCAGTCCACTTTGCCTCGGCCGGAAGGTTCTTCTGGGAACGAAGCCAACCGGCAGACCACCATGTGGTTGCCCACATCCCAAGGAATAGCGCCAACCCAATGAACCCGTGATTCCCCAGTACCTGGAAATAGATGCTGTGAGCCGCAAGGACGACATCGGGATCCGGAGCGAAGCGCGCGAACAACTCCGGGGTCGCGAAGTTGAAACCAGCCCCAAACAGATGATTCTTGGCAATGTTAAATCCGGTCCACCACGCATTGATACGCCCCATGGCCGACGTGTCTTCTTGGTAAGTGTTGATCGTCGACATACGGGCATCCCACTCCGCCGGCATGAACGCCACCAAAGGTATGGCGGCAGCGGCGATCAGAATCATCATCTTGGACTTGCTTTTTCCACGCCACCAAAAAATGGCCACCATGGCGCCCATCGCAAGCAACCCGCCGCGCGAATAGGAGCCGAGTGACGACACCGCACAGGTCACCATCAAAAACGTGATTACATATTTTGCAACCTTGTCTTGAATCTGCAACTGAATAAAGCGCAGCAACGGAATGGTCATGATAAGGGCCAGGGCAAACTCATTGTTGTCCGCGATGAACGATCCCGGCGGCCCCCATACGCGGTAGTTGCCACCGGAAGTGAGGGTGAAAATCCCGCCCTTTGCGCCCAACAATGCGAGGGACCCCACGGTGACGCACATCAAGGCCATGATGTGTTGCCTGCTGTGCAGCAGCATGAGCCCGACCAACAGCATCACGTCGATCTTCATCACCTTCTTCCACTGCTCATAGTCGTTGGCAAAGTCCAGGCCGAACAACCAGGAAAGTGTCATCCATGCCATGAAAGCCACGAGCCAGGCAACAGGTCCGCCCTTAAAGGGTGAGGCGCGGTCGCGCGTCATCACCAGCCCCAAGACCGTCGCCCCCACAGCCATCGCGGCAAGCGGGGCACTATAGGCGAAACCGTAGGTATACCGGTGCGGGTTCATGATGCTGATCCAGGTCCAGAGCATCACACCAATCCAGGGTCGCTTGAGCGCGACCACGCAACCGGCTAGTACGATGGCAAGAAGGAGTAGGTCGCGCATAAATCAGGTCCCCAAGGCGCCGGTAACGTGGCTCACGATATAGCGGAATTTGCCAGACTTTTCGGCTGGAATTTCGTCCAATTGCTGAACCTCGATACGGACCATTGCGCCCAGGCGCTTCTTGAAACCATCGACGATAAGATTCACCGAGTCAGACTTGAATGATGCATCCACCACCAGCATGACCCGCGTCAGACTCAGGCTTTCCTGCACCACCTTGAATGATTTGACACCCTCAAGATTTCGCAGGATGTAGATCAGTGACAGGCCGTGCATCACCGTGCCATCGGCGGCCACCACAAAGTCGGTGCTTCGCCCCTGGATTTCCTTGAGGAGCGGCAGACTGCGGCCGCAGGAACACAGCTTGTGGTCCAGCACACCAATGTCCCCCGTTCGGTAACGAATGAATGGGAAATCGTTGGTCGCCAGGTGGGTCACCACAATTTCACCGGCCACTCCGTGCGGCAGGACTTCACCCGCGTCGTTGATGATCTCAAGCACCAAGTCGTCGGCCGTGATGTGCATGCCACCGGCTGGGCACTCGTGTGCAATGAAGCCAGCGTCGCGCCCCCCGTAACCGTTCGCCACCGGGCAGCCAAATACTTTGCTGATGGTGACGCGCTGTTCGTCATACAGCCGCTCGGATGTAACGAAGGCGACACGGATGCCAATGTCGTTCATGGCGACGCCGCGTTCCTGCGCATGGCGGGCGATGTGGCTCAGCGCAGAAGGGTAACCAAAGAGCATGCGCGGCCGCACCGACCGAATGGTGGCGATGAACTGGTCGAGCTTTGCCGCGGACATTTCGAAGGCCGGCAAGAGTTGCGTACGCAACAGCTTGTCGCGCCAGTGCTTGATGCGATCCTGCTTGCCCAGTTCGATCGGGGAGCCCCAGACCACAATTTCAGGGTCACCGATGTCGACGCCCCACCAGCGGGTGGCCCGCCATTTGGCGGCTACATCGTGGCTGACACGTTTGTTGCCGATGAAGAAGATCAATGGCTCACCGGATGAGCCGCCGGTGTTAAAACGGGCAAGGCCTTGCGCGTGTGCGTGCTTCATTGCCTCGGTATGGTTGCGGATAACGGTCTTGGTCAGCAAGGGTAGGCGCTGCAGGTCCGCTGCACTGGTCACTCTTCGCGGGTCAAAATCTGCTTGTGAAAACAAATCCCGGTAGTAGGGCACATGGGCCCCAACGTCGAGCAAGAAAGCCTGCAGGCGCTGGGTTTGCAGCGTGGCCAATCGATCCGCTGGCCACCACTGCACGTCTTCCATGTCTCGACGAACTTCGACCGTACTGTGCCGTTTCAAGCGCTCATGCAATGGGAATATGACGCTGGACACGAACTTGGTGTAGCCGCCACTCATCGCGCTGCCCCTTGCGCCAAAGCCCGAAACTCCATCACCAACGCTGCAACGCGCTGGTCCCAGGTATTCGCCTCGGCATAGGCCCGTATCGTTGGCTTGCTCCACGCCTTGGACAGTGCGAGGGAAATAGCGTCGACAAGTGCGGCGTGATCGTCGAAAGGAACGATCAACCCCAGCTCATTTGAAGATACGACCTCCCGATTGCCCCCGACGTCCGTGGCAACAACTGGCAACCCACAGGCCATGGCCTCTAGCAGGACATTGGCCCAACCTTCGTTGCGCGTAGCAAGCACGAACAGATCGGCCGCGGCCAGAGGCAAGCTGAGTTCGTTGGCTGGCACCGCGCCGAGAAACTTGACCGAATCTTCCAGATGACACTGCAACACAAGCTCCTTAAGCTGGTGGGTCCAGTCGCCTTCCGGGCTGGGCCCGCCAACGATCAGGTAGATGAGGTCTGGAAACTTCTTCTTCAGGTCGGGCATTGCAGCAATGACACGGTGGAAACCCTTGCGCTCGACAAGCCCACCTACGGTAATCATCACTTTGGCATGCGCGGAAATGCCCAATGTCCGACGCGCGTCAACCTTCGATTGCGGGGCGAACTTGGAAATATCCACGCCGTTGCCAACAACAAGCACTTTGTCAGATGCGATGCCGCAGGCCAAGGCCACCTGGCGCAACGAGTCCGAGACCGAAAACACACGCGTGGCGCGGTTCAAGGCGGCGCGCAAGACGCGCCTCAAAACTGGATCTGTCGCGTGTCGACTTTCTGTGCCACGCATCGTTATGGTCACTGGCACTTGGAGCCACTTGCCAAGCAATCCGGCCGCATAGCCATCTGGATAGGCGAAATGGGCATCTATGATGTCCAGGCAGCCCTTGCGTTTCAGGACAAGAAACCGCGGCAAACAACTCAAGGCCATACAGAAACCATCCAGGGATTTGAATGCACCGGGGATGGAAAAGAATCTCGGATGGAAGACTGCAATGCCTTGTTGTACTTCAGTACCCGGCGCGGCAGGCCGAAAGCCCGGACGAAAACGGCGAATCAGGCCCTGGAAAGGAAACCAGGCCACCGGCGCGACGACAGTCAATGGCAAATGGCGTGCCACGCGAAACATGCGCTCTCGCACAAATAGCCCAGCCATGGGCTGCATGCTGTTTGGAAACAGACTACTCAAAACCACAATATGGGGACCAGAACCAGACTCGGCCATGCTAAATGCCAATTCCCATGGAACGGTAGGGTGCAACATAACGACTGACACTGCTTGCCCAGGTACGCTCATCTTCCACGAAGCGCCGCCCGGCCTGTCGCAATGCGGGCCAAAGTTCGCGCTTTCTCAACAACCCAGTCAGCGTAGAGGCCAGTGCGTCCGCACTACCGGCTTTGAACAACATACCGGTTTTCCCATGGCGTATCAGCTCTTTGTGGCCCCCCACATCAGATGCTACAAGTAGACGCCCCTGGGCCATGGCTTCAAGCGGTTTGAGAGGCGTAACCAACTCGGTCAATCGCATCGCGTGCCGCGGATAAGCCAACACATCGACCAGGTCGTAATAGCGCTGCACCTCGGTGTGCGGCACGCGCCCGGTAAATACGATCTTATCGGTCAAGCCTAAGCGTTGCGCCTGCGCCTTGAGCGCTGCGTCCTGCGGGCCGCCGCCAACCAACAGCACCCGTACGCCAGGCATCGCGGCAAGGATCTGCGGCAAGGCATCTAGCAATAGGTCGAGGCCTTCATAGGCGTAAAACGAGCCGATGAAGCCGATGACCGTGGCGTCGGCGAGACCCAACTTTGCTTTGAGGGCGATGTCCGGTTGGCCACCCGTTGAGAATGAATCGATGTCGACCGCGTTGGGGATGACGGTCACCTTTTGCGCTGGAATGCCCCGTGCGGCAATGTCACCGCGCAAACCCTCGCAGATAGTAAACACATGGTCTACGCGCCGCAACGCATAGGTTTCAAGTGCGCGTGTCAGCCGGTAGCGCAAACTACCCTCGGATGTTGTGCCGTGGTCCACTGCGGCATCCTCCCAGAAGGCGCGAACCTCGTACACCACCGGAATGCCCAGACGCCGACCTGCGCGTATCGCGGGAATGGCATTGAGCACCGGCGAGTGTGCGTGCAGGATGTCGGGCCGCACTTTCTCGGCAACCTCCAACAGCCGCTTTTCTACTTGCTTCATCTGAGACCACTGGCCCCACCCCGGCAGCTTGGTTAGTGGGCCACTTAGTGCCTGCGTGCGAAAAAAATGCCAACCGTCAACATCCTCTTCCGGCACCTTGCAGTCGATCTGTTTGGGGCTGGTGAGATGGAAGGTTTCCCATCCCAGCTTGCGCTGCTCGTGCAGGATGGAAAGGGTTCGGAAGGTGTAACCACTGTGCAGCGGGATCGAGTGGTCGAGAACATGGAGGACCCGCATGTCAGACACCAATCAAGTATCGGCTGCGCTTGCCCGCGAGCCGCTTAACCGCTTGAACGGCCAGCATAGTCAATCCGACCGCGGCAATCGCTGCAATGGTCAACGACAGTATCCCCCCGGCCGGCTGATATCCGACCACAAACTCCAACATGATCTTCCCCGTACTAATTACGTACGAATGCAAAAAGAACAGCCCGAAGCTCAGTGAGCCGATGAGCGCGAACCATCGGTCAGCGCGAGTACCGAGTCGATTGAAGAGCGTGTAAAAAAAGAGGGACAAGAAAGCCTTCTGCAAATCGCTGTACCAAGTATGGGTGCCGGGTGTCGTGTAGAACGCAATGAGAAAGAGAGCTATAACCGCCACCGGTAGCAGCCAGAACCATCGATTCAGTAGATCATCTGCCCGCTCGCGAAAATTACTGCAACTCATACCTAATACCCAAATCGACAGAAAGTGCACAAATGCCAAGATGGGGTTGTTTTCGCCACGCGAGACCGAAAGACCAACGACAAAAATGGGAATCAGCAGCCAATAGGCTCGGTCGCTCGAAAATATGCGAAGCAATATAGGCGCAACCGCGTAGAAAATAATGATCGTCGGTATGTACCAGAAAGGCGCCATATGGCTACCGGTCACCAAAAATTCGAGCACCTGTTGCCACTTCGGTTGTTGATAGAAGCTTGGATCAAGTCCCTCTCTCTTCATCAGGGTCATCGAAAGGATGATCGCCGGCACAGAAACGATGCAGTACGGTAAGACGACGTTCAACGCCTTCTTTTTCCAGTACGGGACTGTCCGAAATCCAGGGGAGAGGTAGTGGAAAAGATAACCTGCGATGAAAAGGAAAAAAATCGTCCCGTTCGCAAAGACTCGTCCAAGAACATCCCTTAGCACCGGGGAGTCGGACCAATCAAAGACACTCACGCAATGCGTCGCGACGATGAATATGATGGCCAGCCCGCGAAAGTTGTGCAGGTGGGGGAGTCGCGAGGGACGGGCGCGGACTGCAGGAGTCATGAGTCAGACTAAAGACTCTTGCCGACTGTCCCGGTGCGTCCCGCCCTGAGCTTCGCTGAGCCCGGAATTACGCAAGAAGGCCTCGAACATCATCAGCGTCCATAAGGACGCGCTGTAGTCGCGCGCGCCGGACTGGTGTGCGTCGACCAAGTGATTCAAGTAGGTTGCATTGAACCACCCGGTCGAAGCCAGCGATTCGCCGAGCACGGCTTCGCGTACGCGCTGCTTGAGCGGCCCGCGGAACCAACGCGCCAACGGCACCGCAAAACCCATCTTCGGCCGGTACAACACGTCCTTGGGCAGATGTGGCTCCATCGATTTCTTGAAGATGTATTTGCCCTCCTGTCCCTGAATCTTGTGGCTGGTCGGCAGTGTGGCCAGCCACTCGACCAATTCGTGGTCCATCAAGGGCTCGCGCACCTCGAGCGAGTGGGCCATGCTGGCACGGTCAACCTTGGTGTTGATGTCGCCCACCAGATAGGTTTTGTAATCCAGGTACTGGATCAGGGCCAAGGGGTCTTGGGTGCCAGCTTTGGCCGCGTGACGGTTGAAGACTTCCTGGGCGTTGTAACCCGCCAGCTCCCGTTTGAAGCCGTCACTGAAAAGTGACGCCCGCATGGGGTCGCGCAAGATGGACACCGAGTTGAAATAGGCCTCTACCGAGCTGCGGGCCATGCCTTCGAATGTGGTCTTGGCCCGAAACATCCGCGGCGCCCAGTCGGCCTTCGGATAAAGCTTGCCCAGGGTGCCGAAAACCGGGCGGCGCAGGCCCAGCGGCAAGGCCGAGCGCATGCGCTCTTCCATCATGTGCAGGCGGTAGCGCCGATAACCGCCCAGCGACTCATCGCCACCGTCGCCGGACAAAGCCACGGTGACGTGTTTGCGCGCCAGCTGGCAGACTCGGTAGGTGGGAATGGCCGAGCTATCGGCATAAGGCTCGTCATACAGCCTGGCCAAGGTGTCGATCAAATCGAAATCGTCGCTCTTGACGGTCTCGACGCGGTGGCGGGTGTGGTAACGGTCGGCCACCATCTGGGCGAACTCCGACTCGTTGAAGGCGGGGTCGTCAAACGCCATGGAGCAGGTGTTGACCGGCTCCTGGGACAAGCCGGCCATCATGGCGACCACGGCGCTGCTGTCGACGCCGCCGGAGAGGAAGGCACCCAGCGGCACCTCGGCAATCATGCGCAGGCGGACGGATTCTTTCAAGCGCTCGACGAGTTCGGCCTGGGCATCGGCCGCGGAAATCGGGTTGTCCAGGCTGAAGCGCACATCCCAGTACTCGACGGGTTCGCCGGGCGGCTGCCCGCGCTTGATCGTCAGCGTGTGCCCTGGTGACAGCTTGCGGGCCTGTTTGAAAATCGTTCGTGGCTCGGCCACATACCCCAGCGCGAAGTACTCTTCCACGGCCAGCGGGTCGATATCTCGCCGCAGGCCGCCATGGGCCATGATGGATTTCAGCTCAGACCCAAACAGCAGCGTCCCGTCGTCCAGCAGCGCGTAATACATGGGCTTGACGCCCAACCGGTCGCGCGCGAGGAATAAGGTCTGCTGATTCCGGTCCCACAGTGCAAACGCAAACATGCCGCGGAAGCGCTTGACGCAGTTGGGCCCCCAGGACTCCCAGGCATGCACGATCACCTCGGTGTCGCTCTTGGTGTGGAACACATGGCCCAGCGCCTGCAACTCGGGAATCAGTTGCTGGTAGTTGTAGATCTCGCCGTTGAATATCACCACCACCGAACCATCTTCGTTGAACAGCGGCTGCTGGCCGGTAGCGATGTCGATGATGGACAGGCGGCGGTGGCCGAACCCGACCCCCGGTTCGATATGCAGGCTGCCTTCGTCTGGCCCGCGGTGCAGCTGGGAGTCGTTCATGCGCTGCAGCACGGCGCGGTTGATGTCGCTGCCGCCGCGGGTGTCGAAGATTCCGGTGATTCCGCACATGCTGGGTCAGTGGCCTTTTTTATGGGAGCGAACGCGTTGCATCTGCCGATCGTACACAGCCTGGTAGGTGGAAACCATGGCCTGCATGCTGAAGTGCGCCAATACCCGCTGGCGACCGGCTTCGCCCATGGCGCGGGCATGTTCCGGGCCTGAGCACAGGCCGACCAGATGCTGCGCCATGGCGTTTGGATCGGCTGCGGGCACGATGTGGCCGGTCTTCCCTGCCTCGACCAGATCGGCGTTACCTCCCACAGCGGTGGCAAGCACTGGCAGGGCACTGGCCATGGCTTCGAGAATGGTATTTGAGATGCCCTCGGCCAATGATGGCAAAGCAAACGCGTGCAGGCTGCGCATGATGTCGGCCACGTCACTGCGCTCGCCTGGCAGCCAGGCCAGGTGCGCAACGCCTGCTGCATCGAGCACAGAGCGTGCCTGCGCGCGCAAGGGGCCTTCTCCCACCATGACCAGCCGCAGTCGCGCCTTGAGGTCGGGCGCCAAAACCAAGGCCTGAACAAATGCATGGGCCAGCATGACCTGGTCCTTCACGGCCTGCATGCGGCCAACAGTACCGACCAGCCAGTGCTGCGAAGGGTCAAATGGGCAACCCTCTATAGGCTGTGGACCATCCAGTGCCGGGCGAAAACGCTCGGTGTCAACGCCGTTATAGACCTGCGTGATGGCGTCCCTTGGCACACGCACCTTCTGCACCAGATAGCCAGCGAGGTCACGCGACAGGGCCATGTAATGGTGAACGAAGGGCCTATAGAGGCGTCGTACACGCTGGTAAGTGACATTGCTGCCATCCAGATCCCCCACGTCGCGCCCATGTTCGCCGTGGATACGAATCGGCACCCCGGCAGCCCACGCGGGAACCTGCACTTCCAGGGCGGCGAGGTTACGGCTGTGCACGATGTGGGGGCGCAGTCGGCGGAACAACTTAAAGAGTTTGGGGTATTGCCAGACACCATGGCCAGGCGGCTTGTGCAGCGAGACAAATTCAACATCATCGCGCTGGATGCGTTTGCGAAAATCAGCAACCTCGGTCAACGCCACGATGGTGTGCCGGTAGGCTTGCGGGGCCATATGGTTGACCAGATTCACGATGCCATTTTCAAGGCCACCGGTGTCGAAGCGGTACATTACGTGGACAACGTGCGGGCGTAGGTCAACCGACATGGGGCATTGACCAATCGCGTTGCAGACGAAAAACGCTCACAACAACGCCGTTTCACGCGTCAAATCATCGTCGGTGTCGTCCAACAAGGTCGCGCCCGCAGACCGCATGGCGTGCATCAAGAAATGAACCCGGGGCATTCCGCACCACCGCGCCGCCATTCCGGAGGACAACTTGCCCTCTTTGAACAGGGCCGTTGCGGCCTGCAGCTTGTCCTGCTGTGGAAGATCAGGCAAGTTCAAAGCAGCACTCCCGTCCGTTTGGCAATTTCAAAAATCCGGGCCGGTGGTGTGTTTGCGTCTTTGAGGATGATGTCGATCTTGCGGTCACCCAAAGCGAACGTCAAGGCGCCGGACAATTGGCAAATTGTTATCGCGCGATTGGCAAGCGCTGCGTCCGTCTCGAAAAAAAGATCAATGTCGCCACCCTTGCGGTCATCCAGCGCCCTGGATCCAAACACACTGACTCGCGCGCCCTCGCCCAGTACCCGCTGTGCGGTCTGGCGTATGGCGTGAACTTGATCAGGGGTTAGGCGCACGAAATTGTTTCGATATGGCGTATGGCGTGAATTTGATCAGGGGTTGGATAGGGCTGGTCCAACAACCGTTAGACCCCAATGCGCTGGAGCCAGTAACCGGGGCGGCGACGATGCGTTCAAACTCAGAAATAAGGCTGACTCCAAGGCCAGAGCGTTGATCTTCAAAAAACTGAACCGCTTCTAAGTACTCGGCCTCCGCACCGCAGAGGAAACTGTGTTTCACCGAAGCAAGGCTCGCGCTTTTCTTGCGACCTCTTCACCGGAGACAGTTTGTGCCAGACCCGCATCGACCGCAGCCGCGCGTCGCGCCGATTCGTCGCCCCATAGGCGATCAAACTCCGGCTCCGCAATTTCCTCCAAACTCAGCAAAAGGCGATGAGCAAGCGATGCGCGCGCGTCAATCGGGAGAGCCAGTGCTTCAGCTTCGATTTGGACGATGTTCATAGCTCAATTCTAGCTTGCGACCAGGCTCGACCAGGCTCGGATCAAAGGGGTCAGGCTCGCATTATGCGGTAGGGAAACCGGCGAAAAAGATAGCGGCGCCGAGTGCCGCGAAAGACTGCCCCAAGCCCGGGGTTCGCCAGAAAGAATGAGGTTTGCCGTTCTCTCAAATTCAGCCACAAATGCAAGCCCAAGTTCAAAATTTGCTCTCGCCGCATAAAAAGCCGCAGCATCGTGCAACTCTGTGAGTGCGACTGGAAGGACAACGAGGACGAGCTTCACTTCAACGCAGCACGGACTTGAGCAAGAGCCTCGGCGATTGGGATGACCTGAACCGTTCCATTTTCGACTTCGGCAATTCGGCGTTCGACTTCACCAGCCCAAGCTTCCTCAATCTCAGCGTCTTCGTCGAGACTAGCCAGCAATAGCTGCGCGAACGCTGCGCGCTCACCCGTTGTGAGCTTGAGTGCCTCAGCTTCCAACATTTCGAGTTGATTTCCCATAATCAGCGCCCTCATAAAACCAAGTTTTATTGCTACCGCAACCCCCTGTGTCAGGATAGATGTCGCCTCCTCTTTGAGGGGTTTGTACGGTAGATGGGGGCTTAGAGCTGGGGAATGACCCCGGCTGGGGGAGATGAACGGGAAGGAGCCCGTAGGGCGACTGG
>Ga0105053_10005895_pt1 | contig 17162 bp, 6 predicted proteins | sample BON01_FD_78093 | JGI IMG/M metagenome (GOLD analysis project Ga0105053, IMG submission 78093) | Freshwater microbial communities from Lake Bonney liftoff mats and glacier meltwater in Antarctica - BON-01 | ecosystem: Environmental > Aquatic > Freshwater > Ice > Glacier meltwater | place: Lake...
GCCCCTCCCCCCCCCCCCCCCCCCCAACTTCTCTCCCAACCAAAAAAAAAAAAAAACCACAGTCCCAGGACTCGTTCTGGTACGGCCCCGACCGCCCCCTGTACCTCGGCGCCCTCTCGGGCGAGCCCCCGTCCTACCTGACCGGCGAGGTGAGAATAAAGCGTCGTTTTCGTGCCCTTCTCCGCGCGCTCTCTCTCGCTCCCTCGCCGCGACCGAGACGCCGGAGAAAAAAAAAGCCGAAAACACTCACGCTCCCTCTCTCTCAATCCCCCGACACACTCAACCAACCAAACCCAACAGTTCCCCGGCGACTACGGCTGGGACACGGCCGGCTTCTCGGCCGACCCCGTGCGCTTCGCCAAGAACCGCGAGCTCGAGCTCATCCACGGCCGCTGGGCCATGCTGGGCGCGCTCGGGTGCCTGGTGCCCGAGCTGCTGGCCGTCAACGGCAACAGCGACCTGCCCTACGGCGGCGTGTGGTTCAAGCTGCAGCACGCCATCCTCGAGGACGGCGGGCTCAACTACCTGGGCAACCCGTCGCTCGTGCACGCGCAGTCGATCGGCGCCACGGTCGCCGTGCTGGTCGTGCTCATGGGCGGCGCCGAGGGCTACCGTGCGGGCGGCGAGCTGCCCGGCTCGGGCGAGGTGCTCGACAACCTGCACCCGGGCGGGCCCTTCGACCCGCTCGGCCTGGCCGACGACCCCGACACCTTTGCCGAGCTCAAGGTGAAGGAGATCAAGAACGGCCGCCTCGCCATGTTTTCCATGTTTGGCTACTTTGTTCAGGCCATCGTGACGGGCGAGGGCCCTGTCGCCAACCTGACGTCGCACCTGGCCGAGCCGGGCGTCAACAACGCTTGGGCCAACGCGGGCAAGTTTGTGCCCACGGCGTAAAAAGGAGAAGAGAGAGATGATGGAGCCGCCTGCTAGGGTGTGTTCTTTTTGCCCCTGCGTGTGTCCTGTGCCTTTTTTTTTTTCTTCGGGAAGGGACGCGGGCGGCGGCGGGGACCCTTGTTTGGCGCCGCCGCCGGCGCGCCGGAGCTCGTCTCCGCGGGCTTGTCCCTTTCCCTCTTTCGCAAAGGGGGGGGGGGGGGGCAAACGCCGCGGGTGAGGCGGGAGAGGCGCGCGCGCGTCGTGTGTTTTTTCCGTCCTGAGAGAAGAGTGAGAGCACGTGCTTTGAACAAAACAAAATATATACGATTCGACGGATTATCGCGTGTCTGCTCTCGCCGCGTCTCTCGAATCCGGCAAAAGCGCTGATCGACGCGCCGTCGGGCGTCGGCCGCCCGATGCGCACAAGAACGCGCCCTCCTCTTTCCCGCACGCTTGCGTTCTCCCAACGTCCGTCCCAGTTGTAGCTCGCGCACACTTACATTCACACGCACAAACTCCTCCTGTCGCGCGCTCGAGCACACACCCCGTCTCTCTCACCCGTCTCTCTCACCCAAAGGAGGAGGACGCGAGATGACCGAGGCTGCGCCCGCCGCGGCCCCCCCGCCAGCGCCCGTTCCGGCGGCGGCGGCGCTGGACGAGGGGATGCAGGCCAAGGTCGTCAAGCAGGTGCGCTGCCCAGTGTTTGCTAGCCGCCTGATCAGGCAGCCCGCGCCCTTTGCGGATGGACGGGAGGGAGACGGACGACAAGAGGAGAGGCGGCGCAGACTTGGTTTCCGCCCCGCGTCCCGCGTCCCCCTGCTCCTTCGTTGCCCCACCGGTCATGCGTCACGAGTATTGCCAACCACGCGCACGCGCGCGCGCGCCGCCCCCTCTGCCTGGCTTGATCGCGTCGGCTCTCGTCGCTGGTGCGCCGTCGGCGGGACGCCGCGCCGCTCCGCCCGGCCCGCGCTCACACGCCCCCCTCCCCGCACCAATTTCTTTTTACCAACGACGACACCAACCCCACAGCTCGAGTTTTACTTCTCCGACTCCAACTTGCCCAAGGACAAGTTCCTGCGCGCCCAAGCCGAGGCGCACCCGGACGGCCTCGTCGACCTATCGCTGCTGCTGTCCTTCTCGCGCATGCGCGGCCTCCTCGGCGTGAGTCAGCGCCGCCCCCTCGTTGTCGCCGCCGCCGTCGTCTTTTTCTCTCCTCCTTTCTTCGGGGCATCGCGCGCGCGCCCGCTCCTCTCTGTTCCGCCACGTCCCTTGACCCCGCGCCCGCGTTCGATCGTGCGACCGCACTACTGTGGTTTCATGGGATGTACAGGATCCTCCACCCCCCTTTCGAAAAAAAACAAACGCAAAGAATAATTACCTGGCGGCGCTGCTGCCGTCGCTCCCCCCCCTTCCCTTATCAGCGCCCCCGTGTTCCGTCCGCGTCCGCGGTCGGAGGGCGGGGGACGAGGGAAGGGGTGTCCGACGGCGTCACATCTCCCGTGCGCTGCTGGGCAGTATCTTTGCAACAGCACGCCCGGGCGCCTCGTGGCGCGCTCGGGCCGAGCACAATCACGCCGGGGTTGTGCCCGGCCCGGCCGCCGGCGGTTTCCGCCGGCCGGTTTGCGCCGCGGCTTCGTCGCGCGCCCGCGGTGGCGCAAAGTCAGGGCGCTCCCTGCCTCCCCTCCCTTGAAAGAGGGGGGCGGAGACCCGCTGGCCGGCCTCGGGGAGCGACCGTTACTGCGCCTCCGTATCCCCCCTTCCTTCGTTTCGCTTTTTTGCTTCTTTTTTTTTCCTTTTTCGCTCTCTTCAAGTCGCCCACACGACACGCCGCAAAAAAAAAAACCCACAAACCCACAAACCCACAAAAAAACAAACCCAAAAAAAAACAAACCCACAAAACAAATCCCACAAATAAAAAACACCCCAGCTCGGCGCCGCGCGCGCCGACGAGATCCCCGACGACCTCGTCCTCGCCGTCGCCGAGGCCGTGCGCAAGCGCGGCACCGGCGCCGTCGCCGTCGGCGACACGGGCTTCCAGGTCCGCCGCGCCGCGCCGCTGCCGCCCGCCAAGGACGCCGCGCGAGCCGTCGACGCACGCTCGGCCTACGCGCGCCCCTTTCCGCGCGACGCCACGATCGACGCCATCGCGGCCTTCCTCAACGAGCGCCTGGCGCCTCGCCTGGCCGCGCGCGCCGCCGCCCCCGGCGACGACGCCGCCCCGGCCAAGGACAACGCCGCCGCCGACGCCGCCGCACCTGCCCCCCCGGCCGCCGCCGCCGCCTCCCCTGTGCCAGCCGTCAACTGCGTCCGCCTGCGCCGGCACCCGGGATCCAAGGACTTCAAGGGCTCGGCGTTCGTCGAGTTCAGCTCCAAGCAGGCCCTTGAAGCGGCCCTGGCCCTCGCCGCCGAGCAGGCCGCGGAGGAGCAGGCCAAGAAGGAGGGCGGCGAGGGCGAGGGCGGGGGCGAGGGCGCGGCCGCCGCCACCGCCGCCGCCGCCCCCGCCCCCGCCTTGCGCTACGCGGGCGCGCCGCTCCGGCTTGAGGCCAAGCAGGCCTACCTGACGCGCAAGATCGCCGAGCGCAAGACCGCCGCGGCCGCGGCCGCCGCCGCGGGCGCCCCGCCGCCGCCGCCGCTGACGCTGCAGGCGCTGGAGGAGGCAGACTCGGACGACGAGGCGCCGCTGGTCACTGAGATCAACGCGGGCTTCTGCCCGGACGCCGGGGCCCTGCGCGCGCGCGCGGCGGCGGCGGCGGCCGAGGGGCGGCAGCCGCCGGCGGCCAAGCGCGCACGGCAGGAGGGCGGCGAGGGGGGCGGCGGCGGCGGCGCAAGCGCGTCGGCGGCGGCGGCGCCGTCGCCGGCCGCCGCCGCGGCGCCCTCGCCGCACCAGCACCAGCCAGGCTGCCTCGTGCGCGTCGACCTCGAGGCGACGCAGGCGGCGCAGGCGGCGGCGCAGGCGGCGGCTCCGGAGGTTCCGGAGGCCCCGGCTCCGGCGGCAGCGGTAGAGACCAAGGACAAGGAGGCGCCCAAGGCGGGCGAGGAGGAGGCCGCCGCCGCCGCCAAGGAGGGCGACGCGGCCGCCGCCGAGGCGCCGAAGGAAGCGGTCGCCGAGGCCCCCGCTGCCGCCGCCGCGCCCGCGGCCCCCCCTGCCGCCGCCGCCGCCGCCGCCGCCGACGCTCCCGCGCCCGCGCCGGCCCTGCCGCCGCCGCCGCCCCGGCGGCGCCGCGCGTCGACGCGCGCGCGCTGCGCGAGGCGCTCGGCGGCCGGCAGCTGGGCGTCCAGTACGTCGAGGTGGTCACGGGGGCGCCCGCTTCCGCCGCCGCCGCCGCCGCCGCCTCGGGCCCCGTCGGCGGCGCCGGCGCCGCCGGCGCCGTGTCGTGCTTTGTGCGCTACGCGTCGCCCGACGCCGCCAGGGGCGCGCTCGCGGCCCTGACGGCGCGCCTCGCTGGAGGCGCAGCCGCTCCCGTGCTCGCTGGCGAGGGCTGGCGCGCCGTGCGCGCGGCCGCCGCCGACGCTGACGAGGAGCGGCAATTCCAGGAGCGCGCGGCGGCCGGGCGCGCGGCGGCCGATGCGCGCCGCGGCGAGGGCGGCGACGGCGGCGGCGGCGGCGGCGGCGGCGGCGACCGCAAGCGCCGGTTCGACGGGCCGCAGGGCGGGCGCGGCGGAGGCCGCGGGCGGTTCGGGGGCGGAGGGGGCGGCCGAGGCGGCCGCTTTGGCGGCGGCGGCGGCGGCGGCGGCCGCTTTGGCGGCGGCGGCGGCGGCCGCGGCGGAGGCCGCGGCGGCGGGCGGGGGCGCGCCGGCGGCGGGCGCGGGCGCGCTGGCGGCGGCGGGCGCGATTGAAGATTGAGCCCATTTCATTCCCTGTCCCATCCTTCTATTTCAGCAACAAGCAGCAAAAGCTGCGTATGCATGTATCGTGTGTGTGTTCTTTCTTCCTCCTATTGAGTTTTGCGTCCGATGACTTTGAACAAAGTTGAAAGCCGCGGCGAAATCGAGATTCGCTCACGCTTTCGTGGCGGCGGCGACGCTCCTCGTCCTCGTCCGGCGCGGGCTCGCCGTTGCCCGAGGACCGGATGCTCCTCCCTCCTCCGCGCCCCCCTCCGCCTCGACCGCCGTCGTGCCGCGGACGACGTCGCCGAGCGACACCTTGGTCCAGCGCCGGTACTGGCTGTGGAAGCGCAGGCGCTCGCGCAGCGCCGCCAGCGGGTCCTCCTCCGCCAGCGGGTCGGCGCCCGCGGCCTCGGCGGCGGCGGCCGCGGCGGCGGCCTCGGCGGCCGCGGCCTCCTGGCGCTCGAACTGGCGGCGGCGCGCGCCGCCGGCCGTGCCGCCGCCGCCGCCCGCCGCCCGCGCCGCGGCCGTCCTCGCCGGCCGCCGCTCCTTGCCGCCGCGGCTCCGCGCGCCGCCGGCCAGAGGAGGCGGCGGGGGTGCGGCGGCGGCCGCCCTCGGGCGCCGCCGCGCGTCCTCCAGCAGCGCGCGCAGCTGCACGCACGGCATGGCCTCGAGCTCGGCGCGCCACGGCGGGCACGGCGCCGCCGCGGCCACCAGCAGCCGCCACGGCTCGAACCCGAGGAAGGCCTGGCCGAAGGGCCGCAGAGGCGCGCGCAGGGTCGCGACGAGCGGGCGCCCGCCCGAGGAGGAGGATGCAGAGGAGGAGGAGGAGGACGCGCCGCCCGTCCCCGCCAGGCCCGTGGCGAGCAGGAAGCGCAGGCGCGGCTCGCGCGCCGACGGCGTGAACAGGTGCAGCAGGCCGCGCCAGGCCGGCACGCCAAGGCCCCTCGCCTCGCGCTCCCACGCGGGGCAGCGCCCGACGAGCTCGACCAGCCGGTGCGCGCGCTCGGCCATCTCGGCGACGCGCTGCGGGCCCGGCGCAGGGGAGCCGCCGCTGGCGGCGGCGGCGGCGACGGCGGCGGAGGCGGAGGCGGTCGCGTAGGCGTAGGGTCCGGGCGACGGCGCTGCTGCGGACGAGGCAGGGGCGGAGGCAAAGGCTCCCGCGCCGCCGCCGCCGTTCTGGCCGACGCCGGACTCGCCCCCCGCGCCGCCGGCCCCCGCGCCGCCGTCGCTTCCCCCTCCGGCGCCGCCAAAGTCGGGCAGGTAGGGGGTGGGCAAGAACGGGGAGCGGCGCGGGCGGCCGCGCGAGCGGCGGGGCGGGCCCAGATCGGCCTGGGCGACGCCCGCAGGCGCGGCAAACGGGCCGGCCCCGCCCGCGCCCGCCCACGCCTCGCCCCCGTCCTCGTCCGCTGCCGCCTCCTCGCCCCCGTCCTCCTCCTCCGCGTCGCCGCCTTGGCCGGCTTGATCCCCCCCCGCTGTCGCTTCGCCGTCCTCTGCCCCGCCGGCCATCATGGCCATCGCCTCGCTCTCGTCGTCCTCCTCGTCGCGGTCCGCGAAATAGTAAAAGTAGGGCGACTGGGCGGCGGCGGCCCCGGCCTCGGCCGACGGCGACGACGACGACGACGACGACGAGGACGGCAGCAGCGGTTGCGGCGGCGGAGGGGACGGGTGCGGCGGCGGCGGCGGCCACACGGGCAGCGGCGGCAGGAGCGTCGTCGTCAGCGGCAGCGTGCCGGCGAGCTCGGCGAGCGCGCGCCAGGCCATGAAGCGCGAGTCCGGGAAGGCGGCCTCGAACGCGGCGTCGTCGGCCTCGAGGGCCTCGGACAGGCCCACGGCGCGCCACTCGTCGCCCGGCGGCGGCAGGGGAGGGGGAGGAGGAGGAGGGAGGGGGGCTGCTGGGGCGGTGGGAGCGCGCGCGGCGGCCGCCGCCGCCGCCGCCGCTGCCGCCGCGCCCCCAAACTCCCTGCCTCCTCCGCCGCCGCCGCCCCAGGCCTGCGCCGGGTCGATCGAGTGCAGCAGGAACTCAAGCCGGCGGGCGCGCGGGCCGGACGCCAGCCGCAGCAGCCGCTCGAGCCGCGCGCCCCTCGCGGCCACGAGCTCGGCCGCCCAGGGGGCCGCCGGCGCCACCAGCGCCGACAGGCGGCGCCACGCGCCGTAACGCCAGGGGCCGTGCTGGCGCGTGAACTGGCGGTCCGCGGCCGCCAGGGAGGCCCAGAGGCCGGCGGATGCGGCGGCGGCGGCGGCGGCGCGGGCAGAGACGGCGTCGGAGGCGGCCTCCGAGGGGGCAGCGGTGGCGGGAATGGCGGCGCCCCGGCCTGGCCCTTCCTCTATATCATCCTCCTCCTCCGCCCCCGCGACCTGCCTAAGGAAGCGCAGGCGCTGCAGGCGCGGCTCCGGGTCGAGCTCGAGAGCGGACCAAAAGGCGCGGCGTCGGTCGGCGCGCGCCGCGCGGTCGCCGTCGCCGCCGCCGCCGGCTGGCTGCACCCGCTGCTGCTGCTGCAGCTTCTGATCAGATTGAGAAGAAGCGCGGGCCGCGACCCGCCGCCCGTTGGCGCCGGCGTTCCCTCCGCCAAGGCCCAGGGCGGGCGGCGTCCCCCCCACGGGCGGCGGCGGCAGCAGCGCGGCGTCGAGGTGGCGCCGCCACTCGTCGATTTCGTCGGCCCAGCCCCCCGGGCCCCCCGCCGCCGCGCCCTGGACGCGGGCCCAGAGGGCGCGGTGGCGGGAGAGCGTCGCCCAGAGAGGGCCGGCCGGGTCGGGCGCCGCGACCGTGGCCAGCGACGCGGACGAAGCCGCCGCCGCCGCCGCCGACAAAGCCGCCGCCGCTGCCGAGGCTGCCGCCGCCGACAGCAGCCCTGTCATCTGGTCCGCCGAGAGGTCGCGGGTGGGCAGGGGCACGGCGTCGCGCAGTGCGGGGAGGCCCGAGCGCACGGCCCGGGCGTCAAACTCGCCGTCCGTCAGCTTGGGGAGGTCGGCCAGCGCAAAGGGCGCCCGCTGGCGCTGCTGGGAGTCCGCGCCGGTCCCGCAACCGCCGCCGCCGCCGCCGCCGCCGCCGCCGCCGCCGCCCGCCGCCGCCGCCGCCGCCTCGCCTGCCGCTTGCTTGGGCTGCAGCGCCGCCCACGCCCACGCGCCGCGCGCCCACCCGTCCTCCTGCGCCTCGAGCGCCGACGACCAGCGCTCAAAGGCGTCGCCAGGCCCGCGCAGGTCGCCCTGGAACTCGCGCGCCCAGCCCCACGCCTCGGGCGCGCGGCGCGCGACGCCGCGCGCGGCCGCCCACCCGCGGAACGCCGCCTCCTCCTCCCTCGCCGCGCCGCCCGCCGATGCTCTGGCTGCCGCTTCCCCTTGCTGCGTCTGCTTCGCCTGTCGCCCTCCGTGGGCGTCGGTGCCGCTCAGGCGCAGGACATGCCACGCGATCGTATCGAGCCGCTCGCCGAGCAACCACGCGCGCAGCTGGTCTTTGTTCTTTTTTTGCCCGAGGCCGGGCGCGACGCCGTCGCCGCCGCCGCCGCCGTCGCCGCCGTCGCCGCCGTTGCCGCCGTTGCCGCCGTTGCCGCCGTTGCCGCCGCTGCCGCCGCTGCCACTGCCGCTCCTGCAACCAACGCCGCCGCCAGCAACGCCGCCAAGCGCGCCGCTCCGGTGGTCCCAGTGTTCGAGGCGCGCGACGTCCAGCTCTGGCGCGAGCAGAAGGGCGGCGAGCGCCGGGCTGGAAATCAGCGCGTCAGCGTCGACCGCCAAGGGCCCGCAGCGCCCCTCTGCCGCTGCTCGCGCAGCGGCCGCGTCCAAAGCGGCCGCGGCCGCCGCCGCTGGCGCGTCGAGCGCCGAGGCCGAAGCCGCCGCTGCCTCCGCCGCCACCGCCGCGACGGCCGCCGCCGCCGTCTCGGCCACCCGCGGGCGCACCAGCCCCGCCGCCCACACCTCCGGCAGTGCGCGCACCAGCCGCTGCAGGCGCCGCTGGGACGCGGACGGCGGCAGGGTCAGCAGCGACGGGTGCGCCCGCGCCGCGCGCCGCACGGCGTCGTCGAGCGCGGCGACCGCCGCCGCGCGCCGCGCCTCGCCGGCCGGCGCCGCCGCCTCCGCCTCCGCGGCCTCGCCCAGCGCCAGCAGCTGACGCAGCGCGTCCAGGCGCTCGCGCACGCTCGCCTCGACGTCGGAGGGCCCCGCCGCCCCGGCGGCCAGCTCGGCCAGGCGCGGCTCGCGCAAGACCAGGTCAGCGACGGCGGCGGGGGCCGCGCCGGCGCCGCCGCCCTCCTCGCCGCCGCTGCTGCCGTTGCTGCCGCCGCTGCCCCTCGCCGCCGCCGCCCCCAGCCCCAGCTCGGCGGCCAGGGAACGCGTCAGGGCCGCCAGCGCGCCCAGAGGCAGGACGGCCCACCCGACGCCCGCGGCGGCGAGGGACGCGTCGCTGCTCCGGTGCGCCGGCCCGGAGGCAGCGGCGGCGGCCATGGTCGCCGCCGCCGTCGCGAGCGACGGCGGCGCGCCCGGCGGCGATAGCAAGAGCCGCGGCCAGTCGTGGGGAGGGGCGGCGGCGGCGGCGGCGGCGGCGGCGGCGGGCGCGCGGCCGGCGGCGGCGGCGGCGGGACAAGGGGGCAGCGCGAGCAGCTCCGCGAGCCTGGCCACGCGCAGCTCCAGCCTCTCGGGCGGCAACATCAGCAGCTGGGGCGCCGTCGCGAGCAGCCGCGCCGCCGCCTCGCGCGCCCGAGGGGACGGCACGGCAGGGCTCGCCGCTGATGTTGCTGTCGCCGTTGTTGTTGCGGACGCCGGCGCCGCCGAAGACGACCCGCCCTCCTCGCCGCCGCCGCCGCATCCGTAATGGCCCCCCCCGCTCATCTCGAGCGTCGCCGCCGCGCGCGCCACCTGCGCCTCGAGCGCCGCGGGCCCCCGCGTCAGGACGTCCGGCGCCCGCCTCAGCAGCGAGTCGGCGCGCTCGGCGCCGAGCAGCCGCTGCAGCGCCGCGCAGCGGGCGGCCAGGCCCGGCGCGTCTTGCGCGAGCGACGGCCACCGGCCCGCGCCGGCGACGACGGCAGCGGCCGCCGCGGGCGACAGCGCGGGGCAGGCGTGGCGCAGGGCGAGGCGCAGCTGCTGCTCGCGGGGGACGCCGCCGCGCGCGCCCGCGGCCACGCCCGTGACGGCGCCGATGGTGATGGCCGTGTGGCGGGCGCGGGAGAAGAGGAGGAAGAGGGAGGGGGGAGGCAGCAGTGGCCGCGAGAGCAGCGGCAGGCGGGCAAACGTCGACGGGCGCGGCGGCGGCGCCTCTGCCGCCGTCGCCGTCGCCGTCGCCGCCGCCGCCGCCCGCAACCGCGCGCGCAGCTGGCGCAACAGCGCGCCCGTGCTGCTTCCGCCTCCATCGCCCAACGCGGCGCGCATGTGCCGAGCTAGTCGCGGCAAATCCAGGGTGAGGAGCGCTCGCAGGTGCCGGCCGAATCGCTCATGCGCTCTCGATTCCCTTCGGCCAATGTCAGATGGGCCAGCGATGGGTCTTGTGAAGAGCAGTAGGAATTCCAGTCTGCGGATGAGTCTGTGTCGAGGAGCTGCGATGGACGAGGGGTATTCTGAAGGCTCCTTCGCCCGCCCGTCGTTGCCGCCGCCGCCGCCGCCGCCGCTCAACCGCTCTCGCTCGAGGCGAACGCCGCCGCCGAATCGACGATGTGAAAGCGACCTCGCGGCGAGCCTGCGCCCACGCACCCATTGTCCCGACCGCACCCGCGATCCTGAGATCATATCTTCGTACCGGAGAAACGCCTCCACCCCTTTTTCCGATTCGCACGCGCACAGGCGCAGAAAGTCGGCGCGTTTGAAAACACCGAGACAAAAGACATAAGAAAAAAATAGCTGCCCCTCTCGAGCGCCCTTCCGCGCCGTTTCGTCCCCTTCCTCCGACCGCGGCGTTGGCGAGAGCCATGTCGCGCGGAGTCAAGCGGCGCCCGGTCGCGCGGCAGCGGCCTCAGGCCATGGGTGCGTTTATTGCTTCCGGTTGCGGGAGAGAGAAGGAACAGCAGCGGGCTCGAGCAAACAACAACGACAGCAAAAAAAACCAAGGGGGCGACACCTCTCCCGCAGAGCGCCTCTGCCGGTCCGTCCGCTCGCCCCGAGACCGCGTGCAGTGGGCGCGCGCGGGCCGATGGGACCGCGTGTCGATGCACTTGCGCGACGCCCGAGCACTGCGGGGCCTTACACACGCCGCGCGGCGATTGCGAGGCCTCGCGTGTGTCAGCGTGGTCTTATGTTTCCCTCTCGGCAAAGGGGTGACTGCGCCTCCCTCTCTGCGTCTTTTGCGCACGCGCGCGCGCCCGTTGACGCGGGTCGCGGAGCGAGCGGACGGGAGCGCCGTCCAACGCGTCATTTAATGACCACGGCGGACCCCCACTCGTCCCTTTGCCCGCGCGCAAAGGGACAGAATCGCTCCTCCCCCCCTTGCATTTTTTTTCGTCTCGGCCCCCCCCGCTCACGCTCGCCCGCCGCCGCCCGCCAAGACCGACCCCCGCCCCAACAAAAACACAAAATCCTACACACAACAGCCCTGATGGCCGCCGCCGCCGCCGCGGTGGCCCTCCTCGCCCTCGGCGGCGCGTCCGCCCAGGCCAGCAACAACGTCGTCGTCCAGTCGTCGCTGCTGCCCCGCCTGCCCACCATCCCCGGCATGGGCCGCGAGGGGCGGGCGGGCCCCACGGTCGTGTCGGTTGACCCGACGACCGGTCAGGCCACCGTCGTGCAGCAGCGGCGCGCCGTCTCGCCCGGCGTGGACGTGCGCCGCGACCCCGTGACGGGCGCCACCGTGCTCAGCACCTCGGGGCTGGCGCCCCTCGGCGCCAACGGGCACCTGCTGCCGCCCGTCGGCGGGTCGCGCCCCGTCTACGTGGCCGCGGGCGACGGCAGCGTGGTGCAGGTCAACGCGCCGACCCTGCTCCCCTCGCTGCAGCAGTACGTGCCACCCGCCGTTAACCGCAAGGCCGCGGAGCTCAATGCCGCGTGGGTGCAGCTGGGCGACAAGATCACGTCCCTAAAAAACAAGGGGCAGGCCCCTGCCATGACGACGACCGTGACGACTGTCGGCGGATACCGGCCGCTGGCGGCGGCAGCGCGCCCGCAGGCCAACTACGCGCCCACGGGCAACCACATCATAGACAAGAAGAACGAGATCGCGAGCGCGGTCGCGGGCGCCCTCGGCGGCGGCGGCATGTACGGAGGCGGGGGGGGCGGCGGCGTGCAGTACTACGGCGGCGGCGGCGGCTTTTACCCGCCGCAGCAGGCGACGCAGGTCGTGACGGCGCCGCGCAACGGCGCGGTGGTCGCGCCCTACAGCACGGCCATCGGCTACACCAACAACAACGTGGTCTACAGCAGCAGCGCGCGCCTGGCCTCGCCCGCGGCCGCCGCGGTCGTGCCGATGACGGCGTCGCCCGACGGGTGGAAGGCGCCGCAGAGCGGCTGCCCCGCCGTGAAGGACGCCGTCGTCGTCGGCCCCGGCGGCGCCGCCGGCGCCGTGTCCGCCTGCACCTTTGCCGTCAAGAAGGAGCTCACGTGCGGCTCGCTGGTCAAGCTCGGGCAGCTTCCCGCCGGCTCCACGGGCGTGCTGGCGCCCGACGGCCTCTCGGGCGCCTCGGCCTTCCCCCCGGGTGCCGCCGGCTGCGCGGGCGCCGCCGCGATCGCCTTTTCGCTCGACGACAAGACCATCGCGTTCGAGTCTGCCGGCGCCGCAGTGCCCGCCCTCGCGCTCATCGTGCGCGCCAAGGAGCTCGGCTCCGCCGCCTACTTCTTCGGCGCCGAGGGCGCCACCGCCGCGGGCAACCTGCCCGCCTTCAGCCCGGGCGACGCGCTCGACGCCCTGTGGAAGGTCGCCTGCGAAAAGTTCGACAAGGAGGGAAAGTGCGCGTCGCTCAACAAGAAGCACCCGGGCATCGAGGGCGAGCTGTGCTACCTCCCGCCCCCCACCGCGGTGCAGGTGGCCCAATCGACCACCTACGGCGCGGCCGTGCAACCCGGGACGGCCTCGTGGACGCTGGGCAAGCGCGCGCGCCTGGTGAACCAGCCGCCCGAGGCCGCCGCCGTCGCGCTCTTCCGCGGCGACGCGCAGGACACGCTGTGGACTCTTCAGGTCACGAAAAGCGGCGAAGATTCTACGACGTCGTCTCAGGCGGCCGGCTCGCTGGTCGTGTCCAACCCGTCCATCTACCCCGTCACCCTCACCAGCATCGACGCGGGCGTGCAGGGCGGGCCGCAGGCCACGGTCGTGTGCGACAGGCCCTTGCCCATCCAGCTCGACGCCTGCGGCGCCGTCACGTGCCAGCACGTCGCCGAGTTCCCGGGGATGCCGCAACCAGGGGCGCTCCAGTCGGTCGCCGCCGTGCAGTACGTGGGCGGGGACGCGGGGGCGTACGGCGGCGGCGCCACGGTCACGGGCACGACGCCGCTTGTCGTGCCGCCCCAGAGCAACCCGCCGGGGCTGCTGACGGCGCAGGGGACGGTGCAGCCCGGCTCGGCGCTCGTGACCGACCCGATGGCGCCGGGCGGCGGCGCCCGCGAGGGCGGCGGCGGTTCTGGCGGCGGCGCGTGGACCTTTTCGGCCGGCGGCACGGCCAGCTACGTCACGCGCATCGAGTGCCCGGCCGACAGCGGCGTCATCCGCAACACGGCCACCCTCACCGCGTCCACGGGCCAGCAGGCGTCCACGAGCGCCGAGGTGCAGCGCCTTTGCTACGACCTCAACGTGCGCGTCGGCCGCGTGGCGTCGACCTTCGCCGGCAGCTACCAGTGGCGCGTGCAAAAGGCGGCGTCGGACGCCGAGGCGGTGCTGGCGCCGCGGCCGCCGCCGGCCGCGGCCGCGCCCTCGCCAAAAGCGCTGCTCAAGGACCACTGGCTCGCCAAGAAGGGCGCCGCCGTCGCCGGCGTCGGCGTCGCCGCCGCCAAGGGCGGCAAGGCCGACGCGCTGTCCGATTTCCTGTCCAAGCTCAAGTCGGCCAAGGACGCGCTGCTGTCGCCGGCCGAGAGCGCCGCCGCCGTCGCCGCCGTCGCGTCGGCGCCCGCCACCAAGGACGTCACGTACCGCGTGACCTACACGCGCACCGATCCCACGGGCTTTGTCTCGGGCGCGCCCGCCTACCCCGTCCTGGGCGACGTGTTTGTCGACAACCCCGCGCCCCTGGACGCGCCGATCGCCGGCGTGCGCGTGCGCATCGGCAACCCGTCGCGCAGCGGCGCACCGTTCGAGGCCGAGGCGCGCTGCGTGCTGCCCGGCAGCGACACGCGCGCCGCGAGCGTGCCCGCGGGCGGCACGCTGCAGTGCGTGTTCGACGCGCAGCCGGATTTCAACCCGGCGGGGCAGCAGATGTTTGCGACCGTCTCGATCCGCAACACGTACAACGGCCAGCCCACGGACGCGACCAGCGAGTTCCACTCGCTGCTGGGGACGGTCGGCGCGGGCGGCGTCGTGCGGCGCTCGGCCGCCGCCGCGCTGGCGCCGCCCTCGACCGGCAGCGCCGTGCGCCAGGGCTCGCGCAACGTGGCCGCCGACCCGGCCGCCGGGTCGGCGGCGGCGCGCACGGCATCGGCCGCCACCGCCGTGTCCAACCAGCGCGACGCGCGCATGGGCGGCACGGCCGAGGTGCCATCTCCCGCCGCCGCCGCCGCGCCAATGATGGGCAGGGCCGGCCGCCGCGCGCTGCTCGACGCCGCCGGCTACGGCGGCGCCGACGCCAACGGCGGCAGCACGTGGGGCGGCGACGACGGCAGCCTCTCGGGCGCCTCGCTCGGCGGGGACGCGGGCGGCGCCTACAGCCCCGAGTTTGGCCTGGCGGCCGGCGGCGGCCTCGCTCCCGCCCCCGTCGTCTACGCCGTCCCCTCGGTCCCCGTGGTGCAAGTCGGCGCGGCCGTCCAGCCCTCCTCCGCGCAGCCCGCCGCATTCGCCGCCTCGGGCCCCGCGACCGCCGCCGCCGCCGCGCTCGGCCCGCCCGAGAACGGCCTCCACGGCAAAGTGCAGACGGCCAAGGAGGCGCTCGCCGCCTCGGCCATGGACGCCATCGCCGCCAAGGAGATGCTCAAGGCGGCGATCCACGCCCCCAAGGCGCAGCCGATCTACCCCTCGGCCGCGGCCGCCCAGGCCATGCAGATCGCCGCGCTTCAGGCCGCGGCCTACCAGCCCTACGTCGACCCGAAAAAGGCCGCCGTGCTGAGCAAGTTCGGCCAGCTGTCGCAGACGCTCCAAAACTCGATCGCCGCCTCGCTGCTGCAGGACGACGCGCCCGACGCGGCCTTGGCCTTCGCGCGCGCCCTGGACGGCCTGGACGGCGAGCCCGTGCGCGACGCGGGCGTCTTCACCAGCAACGCGGCGCTGGCCGCCGCGCGCGCGCTCGTCGACCCGGCGTCGGCCGAGCAGGCGGCGCCCGTGCTGCTGCCGCAGCCGACGCCGGCCGTCGCGCGGCTGACCGACGCCTGCGTCGACGTGTACGACGGCTTTTCGTCGCCGTCCTCCTCGTCGTCCTCGTCGTTGGCCTCCAGCAACGTGAAGGGCGTCGTGGTCAGCGGCACCGTGCCCTCGGGCCGCATCTGCGAGTCGCGCACCTTTGTCTACACCGTGCGCTACGGACCCTTTGACGGGTGCTTCGAGGGCGCGCACCTCGACGCCGCCGGGTTTGCCGGCGCCGACTCGACGAGCGCCACGGGCACGGCGACGTCCTCCGTCCGCGTGCGGGTGTCGGGTTGCCCGTCGCCCGCCGAGGCGGTGTCGGTCGCGCTGACGGGCGTGCGCGCGGCCAAGGCCGCCAGCGCGCCCGCAGGGTGGACCGTCGCCGTGGACGCCAGCCCCTCGCTGCTGCTGCTGAAAAAGGGGGCGGCCGGCCGGGCGCGGTACACCGTCTCGGTCAAGAGGGTGGGCGCCGGCGGCGCGGCGGCGGGCGGGGGCTCGGCCGCTGCGCTCGGCGGCGGCAAGGCGGGCGCCGCGGCGCTCGTCGGCGAGCTGGCGCTCGCCAACCCGTCGCCCGTGCCCGTGCCGGTCGCGTCGGTCGCGTACACGATCACCGAGCTCGCGTGCCCCGCGGGCGCGGCCCAGGCGCCCTTCTCCGGCGCGGTGGCGTGCCCGGCCAAGAGCGTGCCGGCGGCCGCGGGCGGCGGCGCCGCCGGCGGCCGCGGCGGCGCGGCGTCGCCCGGCCGCCTGCGCTGCGTGCTGAGCGCGCCGCTGCCCTGCCCGGGCACCGGCAAGGTCGAGATCCTCGCGCTCGCGGCCGACGGCACCGAGCTCTACTCGGACGCGGTGCCCTTCTCGGCCAGCGCGGGCGAGGTGGCCGCCATCCTGCGCCAGAGCGCCGAGGACGAGGCGGCCGGCGACGGCGCCGACGACGACAGCTGCGCGACCGTGACGCTGGGCTTTGCGAAGGGCGGGCCGGCGGGCAAGGTGCTGCCGTCGGGCGGCCGCGGCGTCGCGCTCGTGCCCGGGCGTCTGCTCTCGGACGTCGGCTCCGCCGCCCCCGCCCCTGGGGGCACCCGCGTGTGCGCCGACCGCGTCTTCTCCTTCACGGCCGCGTTCGGCGGCTTCGGCGACTGCTCGCAGCGCGCGGCGCTCGCGCGCGCCGCCGTCGTCACGGGCCGCGGCTCAACGGCGGCGACGGCGGCGGCCGACGAGGCCGAGCTGCCGATCAGCACCGTCGGCTGCCCGGTCGGCGGCTCTGGTGTTGGCGCGCTCAAGCCCGAGTCCGGCAGCTGGACCGCGGCCACGGGCGAGGAGAACGCGCCCCTCGCCCCGCCCGCCCGCCGCGTGCCCCGCGCGGGCGTCAACTGCGTCGTCCCCGCGCTCTTCTGGGCGGGCTGCGTGGCCGCGGGCAGCGGAGACAAGTGCGCGGCGGGCTGGGCGTCGCTGCCGGGCGGCCGCGCGACGCCGCTCGCCCACAACGGCGGCGCGCCGCCGGCCCCGGGCAGCGGCGTGCCGGCCACCTTCCGCGCCGCCGCGGCCTCGACCGTCACCGACGCCGGCCGCGGCGCCGAGGCGGCCGTCGCGCGCGCGGCCAAGCACCTGGCCGCCGCCAAACTAAACCTGGCGAGCGGCGCCGCCCCCCCTGCAGAGGCCGGGGAGGAGATGCTCTCGGTGGTGGCGGCGCTGCAGGCATTTTTCGAGGGGCAGGCCGGGCGGACGTCGTCGCTCGCCGACGTGGGCGGGGAGCAGGAGGCGGTGCTGGACAGCTACAGCCGGGTGCTGAAGCGGTACAACACGGGGGCGATGGGCGTGCCGGCGTGCGGGTCGCTGTGATTGAAACAAAAAAAGGGACGGAAAAGCGACGGCGAGGAGGAGCGGGGCGAATTTTGTTTTGTTCTCTCCCGCCCGCCCGCCCGCCCCCGCCCGTCGTCGTCCTTTCTCTCCCCTTTTTTTCGCTCCATCCTCTATCTCTCTATGAGCCCCTTTCCCGCCCCCCTTTTGTGCCCCCACCCCGCGTCCCCTCCCCTCCTTCACTTGTCCATCGGCCTGTCGCGCGCGCCGCCCCCCCCCC
>Ga0105053_10005900_pt1 | contig 17150 bp, 10 predicted proteins | sample BON01_FD_78093 | JGI IMG/M metagenome (GOLD analysis project Ga0105053, IMG submission 78093) | Freshwater microbial communities from Lake Bonney liftoff mats and glacier meltwater in Antarctica - BON-01 | ecosystem: Environmental > Aquatic > Freshwater > Ice > Glacier meltwater | place: Lake...
ATCTTACAAAGCTTTGTTTGTTGTTTAACTGCACACCAAACGACCTGTTTGACTGGAATGGAGATGAACACTCGAAATTGGCTGAACTGAAGAAGGTGGCTTATCCTGAGATTACGCAGGTGCTTGCTAGAAAGAGCCCAACGGAGATTGAAGAGATTATTCGGAAGGTGATGACTGGTGAGATTTGATTGGGAAAAGAGTAGGAAAGGTTTGGGGTGCGTGTTTGCCGTAGATAGGTTACGCTGCGCGTATCCTATTTCGCTTTATGGAATACGTACAAGTGAAAAGCTTAGCGCATTTAAAGGAGCTTGCATCGGTGAACTCGGACGAATTCAACGAATTTGTACTGCTTGGAAAGCCTGTCCTGAGCCAAGCCAAAGAGAAGAACGCTCTTCTCCAACAAACCAAACTTCTTAATAGCTTAGCCAGCTGTGAACGAAAGCCTCGCCAAATACATCAAAGCCTTCAGCAAGTTGCGTGTGGCTCCCACCAACGGAGGCGCACCGCATAAGCCCATCCTATTATTATCGGTATTGCAGATGGCGCAAGCGGGAGCCATTCTGTACGGCCAAGTATTCATCACGCCCGAATTGGTGGCTGCCTTTCGCAGCAATTGGAACGTATTGGTGCATACCAAGCACGATTGCCTCATGTCGTTGCCCTTCTTTCACCTCAAGTCGGAAGGCTTTTGGCAACTTGTTCCGAAAGGTGGAACCATCGACATCAATACCATGAACGCCTTTTCCAAGTCGTTGGTTAAGTTGGATGCCGCCATCGAATATGCTCAGCTCAATACCGACCTAGCCGCGCTTATCCAAAATCCGCACGACAACCAACTCCTGCAACAGGCAATCCTACACAAGTATTTCCCACACCATACTATAAAGGACTATTTGCCCAAGGGGCAGCTCGAAATATTCAACGACCTCACGGGGCGTATGCTCAACGAAGACCCTGCTGTATATAAGGTAGAAATGGAGCGGTTGCTCCTTCAGAAGGATGACGAAGAAGTCTATCTGCGCGGTGGGCTCTTTAAACGCGAAATACCGAAAGTGTACAATTTCACCTGCGCCATATCGGGCATGCGGATAGACGCCACGGCCAACATTTCTATGATTGACGCTTGCCATATTGTTCCGTTTGCGGAAAGTCATGACGATACCGTTTCCAATGGCATTGCGCTCTGCCCCACCCTACACAGAGCTTTCGACCGAGGCCTTATTTCCTTCTCTTCTGATTACCGCGTGTTGGTTTCTGACCACTTTACCGATGACCCAGGCGATTACGGCATCCGCCAATTCGAAGGCAAAGAGCTGCTCTTGCCTTCCAATGCGCACTATTACCCACGACAGGAGAATTTGGGGTGGCATCGGGGGAGGTTTGGGTTTACCTAGAAATATGAACGTAAATAGGTTATGGACAGCGTAAGTTGATTTACTTTCTCAATTCAACAGCTACCCCAAATACAAAATTCACGTAATGCTAGTTACTGAATGCGCTAGTTACTGTAATTTGCACACGAAAACAATAGTAAGGTGAACAAGGATATTTTGAAACGACTCTTTCGAAGCATTGACGGCAAAGCCGATGATGATTTAGTGAAGGTCGCCTATGAAATTGTGAAAGATGAGAATCTGAAGGGGCATCATTTACTTTCGAAGCAGTTGAAGGCGATTCTCGATCAGAATGTATCTGTTGACCAAAATTTATCGAAGGAGCTAAAGGACATATTCGGAGCGAACACTCGACAGGCAGGTGGAAAAGACCAATCATCTTTAGCTGTCTCTATTCCTAGAAATAACCTCAGGCACAACATGATTCTTTCGGATGATGTGGAGGCTAAATTTACAAGAATCGAAAGGGAGTTTGTTGCAAAAGAAAGGCTTGCGCACCACGGACTCAAGCCGAAACAAAAAATTCTCCTCTACGGCTCACCTGGCTGCGGAAAGAGTATGGGCGCGGAGCGATTAGCTTGGAATATAGGTTTGCCGTTCCTTAAAGTTAGGTTTGAAGCTGTCATCTCTTCTTATCTAGGACAATCGTTATCTAATTTGAAAAAATTGTTTGATGGTATTGCAAACTATCCGTGCGTCTTATTGCTGGACGAGTTCGATATTATTGCAAAGTCTCGTAGCTACGGGCAAGATGTGGGGGAAATGCATCGATTGGTTAATATGATATTATTCCTGCTTGAGGAATATGATGCCCCAGGTTTATTGATTGCAACTACGAACTTAGAAACCTCACTTGACAAAGCTGTTTTTAGAAGGTTTGACGAGGTCCTTGAAATACCAAGACCTGAATCTTCTGAAATCCTTGGACTTCTTGAGATGACATTATCCGCTATGGAGATAGACAAAGGCGTAAAACTCCAAGGGTATATATCCAAGATGCAAGGGTTTTCTGCTGCTCAGGTGGTGAAAGTTGCTGAAAATGCATCGAAGCTTGCTGTTTTAGACGGGTCAGGTATTGTTCGTAAGGTAGATGTAGACACAGCTTTATCGGAGTTGAACAGATTACTCGATGAACACTAAGTCATACCTGAATGGCCTTTGATCATCTATCCTTACCACGCAGAGTCAAAGGAGGTGATTATAATTCTCCGTATGGAAAAGGAAAACGGTCGGTTGTTGTTCCAAAAGGAGAACAAACAATTGATAACGAGAACAATAGGGGTCGACATGGCGCAAACCTAAGTGGTCAAGCATCTCGTATTTCCGATACTTGGCAAAGGGAATCTGAGACCCGAGTAAATGAAAACCTTCCCGACTTACCAACCTCAAGACCTCTTTTCTTCCAAGTTGACCCCAAAAAGTTTTCCCCTGAAACATTGGCCTCCTTCGGATTTGAAATTATTTCTGAAGAGGAGGATGGATTTCTTATTGGAGCAACCGCTGATTTAAATCTCAGCTCGCTTACGGAAAAGATAAACAAATTCATTGCTGAACAAGGCAAGTACAAGAATACTGCGGCTCAATTATGGAACATCATTGATGGCACACAATGGCGAATGGATCACATCCTTTCTCCTCGTCTGCTTGAACGCTGGGAAGACTTCACTGATGATGAAATTCTTGTTGTCGATGTGGCAATTGCTTGCTACGTTCATGTTTCAGATTTCCCACTGCCGAAGGAAAATGAAGATGACGAAAAACTTCAACTACGGGTAGATCGATGGCAAGCAAAGAAGCTGGAAGCTGACCTAAAAAGAGATGATATTGAAATCCAAAGACAGAATGAGTTAGAATCTTTCATCGGGGAATACGGAGGTGTCGTAATAAGTGAATACGTTGATTCAGTGGATAGTTTCTCTTGTCGTATTGAACTTTGTGGCAAAGGAGTTAGGGACTTGGTTTTTAATTATCCCTACCTATTTGAAGTAGACGAGTACGATGACTTCAAACAGGAACCTGGACTTGAATCACCAGACACAGGCGAACTGGAATTTGAACTGGTTCCCCCAACTGATGATGCGCCATATGTTTGTGTCATTGATAGCGGAATTCAGGAGCAGCATCGACTTCTCAAGTTGGCAATTGACTCTGAACAGTCGTTAAGCTACGTGCCTGATGAACCTGAAACCACCAGCGATCAAGTAAGCAATGGCGGACATGGGACTAAAGTTGCTGGAGCTGTGCTCTATCCTGTTGAAATCCCATCCTCTGGAACTTATGAGTTAAATACGTTCATTCAGAACGCTCGAGTTTTAAACAAGGATAATTGTCTTGACAAAAGATTGTTTCCAGCGAAATTGATAAAGGATGTGGTTGACGATTTTCACCGCACTTATCAAACAAGATTGTTCAACATGTCAATTGCATCGAGAATTGGGCATGGTAGACCGCACATGTCGGAATGGGCAGAGTCAATTGACCGGCAGATTTTTGAGAACGATGTATTGTTTGTATTGCCAACTGGAAACATACGGGTTAGTTCTATTAATCCAGTGTCCCCTGGTATTGTTGAATACTTGGACAATGGAATAGAATATCCTAATTACCTGTGCGATCATCGGAGTAGAATAGCCAATCCATCCCATAGTTTGTTTTCGTTGACTGTAGGTTCTATTTGTCATACGGAGTATGAGGACGAGGATATTAAGTCATTTGGCAAGAATGAATTTCCATCGGCATTTTCTAGAAGTGGTCTTGGGATTTGGGGGTCTATTAAACCCGAAGTGGTTGAATACGGAGGAGATTTCGCTAAGTCTATATCAGAAGGTGACATAACGGTAATCCCAAGGGATGAAATATCAGTTCCATTGGTACAATCCACCTTGCATCGAGGGCCAGCGGTTGGTTTTGACATTGGAACCTCGTTTGCCGCTCCAAAAGTGACGAGCATTCTTTCTGCGTTGCAGAAACTGTTTCCAGACGAAACGACCTTATTGTATAAGGCGTTACTCGTTCAATCTGCTAGATGGCCAGAAAAATTATTTAACCGAAGTAGGCCTGAAGTCAATTTGCTGCGAATGTTCGGTTATGGAGTTCCTAATTTGGAAAGAGCGACAACCAATAGTGATTGGAGAGTAACTCTTGTTAATTCTGGTACGATTGCTCCTAAACAAGCTGACGTGTATGAGATTCGAATTCCAAAAAGTCTCACAAGACAAGGCGGGCAATTTGAAATTCTTGTCGAGGTAACTTTGACTTTCAAAGCCAAGCCGAGAAGAACTCGCTCTGGATTTGGATCATCCTTATCAGGATGGGTAGATTGGCATTCGTCAAAGCTAGGTGAGTCTCAGTCGTCATTTGAAGAAAGACTGGTTGTTCAAATTGACAGTGATGATATTGACTTGAATCCTCTCAGTGAAACTGACACAGAGACTATTCCGTGGACTCTTCGTAGAGAGGTGAATACTGGAATAACTGGCGTTCGATTAAACCATAGCGCTACTCAAAAGGATTGGGTGAAGCTTAAATCCCATCAACTGACCGAAAGCTTTTGTATTGGTGTGGTTGGTCATAAGGGTTGGGAAAAGGATATCAGAGAAGCAATTCCGTATTCTATCGCAGTAAGTTTTGAAGCTATCAATAAGGATTTAGAAATCTATGAAGAGATTCGGGTTCATAATGAGGTCGAAATAAGGGTGGACGTCTAAATGGTTTAATCTCTATCCAATCAAACTATTTTGAAACCCGGCCAACGCCTCTGGACCCGCGAAGAGTTGATACTCGCAATCAACCTCTACTCAAAACTACCTTTTGGCAAGTTTCATAAGAACAATGCAGAGGTCAAGAAATTAGCAGCGTTAATTGATAGAACGCCATCATCTGTAGGTCTCAAACTAGGCAACCTCGCCAGTTTCGACCCCATGTTGCAAGCACGCGGTATCAAAGGAGCATCCAACGCTAGTAAACTCGATAGAGCCATGTGGGATGAATTTTACGGCAACATCGAAACAGTAGCATTCGAAAGCGAATTGCTTCGCGCCAAGCGCGAACTCCGCACTATTGATTCCATCTTAGAAGATGAACCAGACCTCAACGAGATACTTTCCGTTACAGGCAAGGAGCGCGAGCAATTGGTAAAAGTCAGAGTCAATCAATCGTTCTTTCGCAAAATGGTATTGGCCGCTTACGATGATACTTGCTGTATTACAGGGCTGCAACAGCCGGGCTTCTTGGTAGCAGGTCACATCCTTCGTTGGGCAGACGATGAGAAAAACCGAATGAATCCGCACAATGGCATTGCCATCAATGCGCTGCATGATAAAGCCTTCGAAACGGGCCTTATCACCATTACGCCAGACTATATCATCAGAGTCTCATCCGAATTGAAGAAGAAAGGAGCATCCGAAAAAATGGAAGAACTCTTCATTCAATATGATGGCAAAGCCATGCACGAACCAAAGAAGTTTTGGCCGAATCCTGAGTTCCTCCAACACCACAATCAAACACGGTTTAGGTTGTAGGTCAACCCATCCCTACCTTCGCCCCATGGCATTCACCCCAAATCAGACCCTCGAAATAATAGAAGCCTTGGAGCAGTTTCTGGATAAACGCAGACCGCCCGAGCACATAAGGCCGCAACTCGACATCGGCTATCGCATTGATGGGCAGAGTGTGACCATTGTGGAGATTCGCCCCGTTTGGAACGACCCGAAGCGTATACAGGAGATTGCCGTGGCAAAGACTACCTACGTACAATCGTCCAACACGTGGAAGGTTTATTGGATGCGCGGCAACCTAAAGTGGCATGCCTATGACCCTCAGGCTGTAGTACGTTCTATCAAGACCTTTACCGAGTTGGTTGATGAAGATAGACATTGTTGCTTTTTTGGTTGAAAATCTTCAACACTTTTCCTTTCTCTTTTCCCTCTTCTCACCGCCTCCGCGTGCTACCTTTTTCCTTTCCCCTTTTTCTTTCCCTCCCAACATCACCTCCACAGGCACGCACTGTTGCAAATCTCAAAACCACTATTTATCTTCGATTTAAGCAAAACAGAAACTCCAACGGGGCACCCCATAATACACCGCCATGGAAAAGAGAATCATTAAACACCGACTGGGAGATATTACCTACGAGTATAACGATCAAGTACCGTGGACAGACACAGACCAGCAAATGGCTGATGGATTGGCGCATTGCCTGCTGACCAACGACCAGCGTTCGGAAGAGGTAGAGGCGTTCTTTAAGCGAAATATGGAACTATCAAAACACCTAAAACGCCTACACCCTTACCACCAAACAGTGGGCGAACTGCTCAAAAAGGCACAGGACATCGCAGGCGGTTATGTGGGTGCCATTGAATTAGGGAAATTTGAAATTGCCGACCAAATTGTGGACGCAACAACCAATGCCAACGATGCCATTCAGCAACAGAATAAGGATGCTACCGAGGTGCATGCCATCTATTCTAGCCTCGTTGCCGACCGCAATAAACATGTAGAGCAAGATGAGGCAGATGATGAAGATGTGTATGATAAGCTTGGCGACCTATTTTTAATTGGCCACGATGCGGAGAACGTAGCCACCGACCTGGTAAGTTTTGACCGCGCAGAAGAAAAAGTGCGTGCTATATTATCTGTAGGCGATAGGAGAAGGGAATCTCTGGTTGATGCTGTGCTGAACACAACGCGCGATTTCGAATTGCTGCTGGCCAAAATCGATGGTCAACAAAAAGTATGGGAAGAGTACTGCTCTCGCCTTATACTCATCGAATACATCGGTAAACTCCGATCAGGCAATCAGCCTATGAGCTTTAATTAAACTGACACAGTTTCCCGAACAGACCCTTTAGCCATTGGCCAAATCAATTGCGATGGCCGCCAACTCCATGCGGCACGTCCAAAGCCCATTGCGGAATACCTACTGAACCTCCTTATGCTTGTAAATTGTAACCGTTCCGGTAATCTGCCGAGGCTCAAACGTATTGAACTTCTTAAGGATGAACTGATAGATATACATGCCCTGCTTTACAGGCTTTAGAGTCTTGTAATTTCGGCCGTCCCACTGCACTGCGTAGTTGTCGGTTTGCCATACAAGACCTCCCCAACGGTCGTAAACCTGAGCGTTATAGCTTTCATATTCGAAGTTGTCTCCCTTGGGTCCCCACGTATCGTTAATGCCGTCTTCGTCAGGCGTAAACGCGTTGGGTACATAGAACGTGAACATTGGGTCAACTTCTACATAGCCAAAGGTGGTATCGGCACAGCCGTATAAAGGGTCGTTGTAGGCAATAAGCATTACGAGATACGAGCCCGGGAGTTCATACTCATGCACAGGGTCTTCGGCATAGCTAAGGCTTCCTTCGCCAAAATGCCATTCGTACGTTTCGGAGCCTGTGCTTAGGTTCTCAAACTGAACGAACGGGTTGATAAACTCTTCTGGCTTAGAGCGGGTGGTAAAGGCAGCAACCGGAGACGGGATGGCACCAACGGTAGTCGATCCTGTGGCGGTGCATCCTCCAGCATCAGTCACCAAAACGGAGTAGTTGCCCGGTGTAAGCATCGTGTTCCAGCCAGAAGCAGGAAGGCTCACCGAATAGATAGAGGCCGAATCGTTGATGGCAGACCAAGTATATAGGAAAGGCGCAGTTCCGCCAATTATTACAGCGCGGATGGCACCGTTTCCGAGGTCGCAGGTGTCTGGTCCAGCCGTGAGGTCTACGCGGATAGGCAATGGAGATATCACCGTAACGGTGGTATCGGCAGTACAGCCACGGTTATCTGTTACTGTGATGGTGTAGTTACCACCATTAAGGTTTTGAATGCTGGTGGTTGTTGATTGAAGGATGTTGCTCCATTGGTAACTGTAAGGGGCAGCGCCTCCCGAAGCCACAGCGGTTGCTGTTCCATTCGATTGGCCAGCGCAAAGCACATCGGTGTGCGTGGCAGTGATGGTTGGCAAGGCATAAACAGTCACATTCTGAATGGTAGCAGCAACACAACCGTTGGCAGTGCTCACGCCTAGGGTTACAGGGTATATTCCGGCAGCGGCATAGGTATACGAAGGCGATGCGGCTGTTGAAATACTTGAGCCATCACCAAAATCCCACACATGCGCGGAAATGGTTCCGGGAGTCACGGTACTTTGGTTTTGGAAGGTGGTGGCATTGCCCACGCACACAGCCGCAGTGGTAAACGCTGGTGTTGGCGCAGGAAAGATGGTGATAGGCCCCGTGTAAGTGGCAGTACAGAAATCGGAAGTAATAACGCCCAATGTCACATTGTAGGTTCCAGCCGTGGCGAAAGTGTACGAAGGCGATTGTTGCACGGCAGCACCGAGGCCGTCAAAGTCCCACGCCCATTGAGAAATGGTAGAACCCGTTATGGATGAGTTATCGGTGAAAACGGCAGGTGTTCCCACGCAGACGTTGGCTGTTGTAAAGTTGGCAGTGGGCACTGGAAAGGAATTTGCTGGAAGAGTGATGACGTCTGAACAGTTGCCAGAGCTTGCCGTCAGCGTGACATTGTAAGCTCCGGGGGCAGCATATATATGTGTCGGGTTCTGAAGCGTGGAGGTGCCTCCATCACCAAAATCCCACGCCCAAGCGGTGAGGGCACCTGTGGCAATAGTAGTGGCATCGGTGAAAGTGACCGCTGTTCCAGCACATGCATCCACCACGGTGAAGTCTGCAACAGGTGTTGAGCTTTGCGTAACGGTTACGTTATCCGTGCTCACGCAGCCCGAAGCATCGGTTGCGGTAACGCTGTATGTTCCTTGCGAAACGGTGATGGCAGCGGTGTTGTCGCCCGTATCCCATGCGTAAGATGAACCTCCACTAGCCGTGATGGTGGTGGTTCCACCCGCGCAATGGCTCAATGCCCCTGTAAATGTGATGGTGAAAGGAGGAGTCTCTGTCACGGTGGCCGAGGCAGTGCCCGTGCAACCGTTCCCATCTATCGCTCCTACATTATAAGTGCCCTGCGTAACGGTGATGGCAGCTGTGGTGCTATTGCCAGCATCATCCCAGATATAGCTCACACCTCCGTTGGCGGTGATGGTAGTGGTCTGTCCCGCACAGTAAGTCAAGGTTCCAATAATGGTAATGGTTGGAGCGGGGAATTGTGCTGCATTGCTAAAAGGTGCGCTCGGTGCCGATGTGCAGGTGAGGTCGCTTTCCGTTACGGTGTAGCTAATTCCTATAGTCATACCACTAATGGCACCTCCTGCACCTGCTGTTGGCCCGGCTGGTGTGAAGTTGTAGGTGTTGGCGGCATTGTAGGTAGTGATGGTGCTCGTCCCGGCAGCCGTGCAACTTGCAGCGGTGCTTGCAATGATGGGGTCAACCACCGAACCTGTAGCTGCACTATTACTAAAAGGTACACTTGCAGGAGCGGCACAGATGCCAGATCCTGCTACCAGCGTATAGTTCGTTGCGGGTATCATTCCGGTAATTGCTCCACCTGCACCAACGGTTGGCCCGGCAGGCGAGAACGTATATGTTTCTGTTGCAACGTAGTTAGTAACGGTGCTTGTTCCTGCTGATGAGCAAGTAGCCGCTGTGCTTGAGATAGTTGGGGTTACTGAAGGGCCTCCTCCGGCACCAAATGTGATAAGAATGCCTCCTGCAGCGCCTCTTCCGCCAGCGGAGTTTCCACCACCAGCACCGCCACCACCGTAGGCTGTTCCAGTAGCACCAGTGCTTGCACCTCCGGCTCCTCCGCCTGGTCCGCCACCTGCACCGCCTAATCCGCCATTGCCTCCGTTGCCGTTAGCACCGGCTATACCTGTTGTGTTTGTTCCTCCACCACTGGCTGTGCCACCTGCACCACCATTGCCTGGACTGCCTTCAGTTCCTGAACCGCCTGTACCGCGTGCGCCACCGTTTGCGGTAAGATTTACTGGGTTTCCTCCGGCATCGGTTCCTGTTATGGTGGTGTTTCCACCTGCATTACCGTTTCCTCCGCTTGATGCATCACTACCGTTGCCACCTCCGCAACCACCTGCACCAATGCTGTATGTGAAAACGGAACCCGGTGTCACATTAACGGTAAAGCTGACGTAGCCGCCTCCACCGCCACCGCCTCCACCGCGCGTGTCAAAAAAACCTCCGTTACTACCACCACCACCACCACCAGCACCGCCACCGCCTCCGTAGAGTTCAACGGTTACGCTGGTTACACCACACGGTACTGGAAACGCACCTGCTACAGGGGCAGCGCCACATCCAGCGGGGCCTGGCACCGTGACGTCTTGCGCCCAACCAACGATGGAGCAAAACATCACAAATAAGAAGGTGCAAGCACTGATTGCTCTCCGAAAAGTTCTAGTTAATGTCATTATCAAGTGCGAAGAAACGGAATTAGAAGTAAGGGGTAGCAATATAGAACAATTAGAAGTACAACTGATGGATATATAAACGCTTTAGGTGGGTTGACGTTGCTTTTAATAGCTACGGTTGGTACGTGAATGTTGTGCGGTTTACAATTCTGTCATCACTTTGAACAAAAACCATGTTGGGATGCAAAATAATTTTTTAAACAGCGTTGTTGGATATTCAATAGATCTTTATTTCCATATTCGGAAACACAAGAACCCTACATGATGGAAACAAAGGAAGCACCCCACAAACTAGGTAAGCTCGCCATTAAGTATGATGAGACTCGCGCTTGGACCAACACAGATTTGCAGACCATTCTCAATTGAGTGAGTTGAACAGTTAGTTTAAGACCCCGTTTACTACTTATTAGGAGATGCTCCGTTAGTAGGTAATTCCATTTCAGCATCGCCTTTTTCCTTCTCAATGGTCAGTTTCGGAAACTTGACAAGGTCGCGAGAGACGAAGCCGCCTGGATATTGATAGGCGATTTCGCGTTGCAAATGAATTGCTTCCAGTTCGGTGCGGAAGTCACCCACACGCACTTTAAAGTTGGGTGCTTGATATACCAAGTAAGCAGGCACATCTGGATAGATGGTCATAAATTCTACTCGGAGGTTGTTTGCCTGTAAGCGTGCTTCTGTACCAGAACCTGAGAACAATTGAACACGGTAGCCATCGAATCCATCTTTCAGCTTGTTGACGCGCGTGTGTCGCATGACCAGTGAATCAAGCCGCACGTCTCTTTCAATTACTAAGGAGGGATCGACAAGGTCGTTGAAGGTCGGTTGCGCAAAGCCCATTTCGCTGAAAGCGATGAACAGGAAACTTATATAGCTCAATCTTGTTAATAAAGGCATGGCGGCAAAGAACGGAAAAATCAGGTTTAAGATAGTGTTAATCGAATATCGTTCCGAGGTTATTTAGAACGTTTCTAAATTATGAGATTTTAACAAATTATCAAACCACGAATAGATTGAATACTATTTTTGCCCCAGTCAAAAAGGGGTCTTTTTTAGACTTAAAAGTCAACAAAATCAAGGTGTTGGTAAACGATAAGATAATTCAAAGAAGCAGTTTCAAGAATCTGGCTTCGATTGTGCTTACATCATTCGTCTTTTTATCCTCCTTCGGTGCGTATGCACAGGATGGAGAAAAGCTATTTAAGCAGCACTGTGCTACGTGTCACCTACCAACAGAGAAGGGGTTGGTTGGCCCTGGTCTGAAGGGAATTACAGAAAGAGCTCCGTCTGAGGAGTGGATTGTGAAGTGGGTAAAAAGTCCTGCAGCGTTAATTGCCAGTGGCGATGCTTACGCAAACTCAATTAAGGATTACTCTCCAACCATGATGGCCGATTTCGGTTACCTGTCTGATGAGGAGATTATTGCGATTATCGGTTACGTTAAAAACTATGCGCCTCCAGTAGAAGCCGCTCCGGTAGCTGCCGAAGGTGTTGCTGAAACTTCAGCCTCTGGAACGCTGGATGAAGGAACGCTTAGAAATGTGTTGATTGGCATTGTGGGTCTGCTAATTGTATTGGCATTTGTTCTTAGCAGCGTAAGACGTTCGTTGACGCAGTTAGTAAGTCAGAAAGACGGAGTTGAGGCTCCAGAAGAACGTGGTGTTTGGGCTACTATTACCCATTGGATGGCTACGCATCGTGGTTGGACTGGTGTAGCTATACTTGCTGGAACACTTCTGTTCTTGCAGTGGGGAGTAAAAGACTTGATGAACATTGGTGTGTATCAAGGTTACAAGCCAACGCAGCCAATTGCATTTTCACACAAGATTCATGCTGGACAAAACGGTATTAACTGTGTGTATTGCCACACAGGTGCTGAAAAAGGAAAACATTCGAATATTCCATCACTTAATGTGTGTATGAACTGTCATACTTACGTGCAGGAAGGGCCAAGCGGAACTACAGAGATTGCTAAGATTTATGCAGCATTGGATTATGATCCAGATACTAAAGTTTATGGAGACAGTCCGACACCTGTAGAGTGGGTACGTATACACAACCTTCCAGACTTTTCATATTTCAATCATTCACAACACGTAGTTATTGGTAAAATCGAGTGCCAAGAGTGTCACGGTGCCATGGAAGAAATGGGTGTTGTTGAACAGCATTCTCCATTAACTATGGGGTGGTGTATCAACTGTCATCGGGAGACTTCGGTGCAAGTTGCCGATAACGGATATTACGAAGACATGCATGAAAGAACGCCTTCTTGGCACGATGGTGAGGCAATTACTGTTGAGCGTATTGGAGGTTTGGAATGTGCAAAATGTCATTATTAGAATTAACCATTAAAGATTTTTGGAAACTCTAACATGAGCAAAACCAAAAAATATTGGACAGGGCTAGATCAGCTTCACAACACACCTGAGTTTCAGGAACGTGCTGCAAATGAATTTGCGCCCGAAGCCACCGCAGAACATTTATTGGAAAGCGATAACCTTGACGAAGGCAAGACCAAGCGTAGAGACTTCTTGAAGTTTCTCGGTTTTAGCGTTGGAGCGGCTACTTTGGCTGCTTGTGAGACGCCTGTCGTCAAGTCGATTCCGTACTTGAATAAGCCAGAAGAGATTACTCCTGGAGTTCCTAATTATTATGCTTCCACCTTTTTTGATGGAACGGATTACGCAAGTATTCTGGTAAAGACTCGTGAGGGTCGTCCAATCAAAATTGTTGGAAACAAGAAATCTAAGTTGACTAGCGGTGCAATTAACTCGCGAATTAACTCTTCGGTTCTTAGCCTTTACGATTCTGCCCGTGCTGCAGGTCCGATGAAAAGCGGTGAAGCCACTGATTGGACAACTATTGATGCAGAAGTAGGAGCGGCACTTGCCAAGTTGGGCGAAGCTGGTGGCTCTATTGTTATTCTTACAGAAACAATTATTAGTCCTTCTACAAAGAAGGCGGTTGCTGAATTTGCCGCTAAGTATGGTGCGGGTGTAAAACACGTAACGTATGATGCTCTTTCAGCATCAGGTGCGTTGGAAGCCAATGAGGCTTGCTTCGGTGTGAAAGCACTGCCTTCTTACGATTTTGCTGCTGCAAATGTAGTTGTGAGTTTCGGAGCAGACTTCATAGCAGGATTCCCGAACGGAGCTGCAAACGCTGTTGGTTACGGAAAAATGCGTAATCCGAAAGGCGGAAAGATGTCGCGTCACTTTCAGTTTGAGTCTAATATGTCTCTTACAGGTAGTAATGCTGATGTGCGTGTGGCTATCAAACCATCTGAAAGCGTTGCCGCTGTTATTAGTCTTTATAATAAGGTTGCTGCTGCAACAGGTGGAAACGCCTTGAGCGGAGGAACTTCTGAATATGACGCCACTATCGCGAAAGCTGCCAAGGAATTGGTTGCTGCGAAAGGAAAAGGTATTGTTCTATCGAATTCAAATGATGCAGGGGTTCAAACTGTAGTTAATGCCGTTAATAACCTTCTAGGTAATTATGGTTCTACCTTGAACATGGCTAACCCACTTTACATCAAAGGTGGTGTAGATGCAGAAATGGATCAACTTGTTGCTGATATGAAAGGCGGTAAGGTTGGTGCATTGCTTATTCACGGTGTAAATCCAAGCTATTCTTACGGAAAGGCTGCTGAATTCAACGCTGGCTTGGCGAAGGTTGGTTTAACTGTTTCGTTTGCAGACAGGTTGGATGAAACAGCTGCTGGCGTTACCTACCTTGCTCCAGACAGCCATTATTTGGAAAGCTGGAACGATTCTGAGGCACGGGCTGGAAGCTACAGCTTAACTCAGCCAACGATTCAACCCCTTTTTGATACAAGACAGTTTCAAGAAACTTTGTTGAAATGGGCTGGAAACGATTCTGATTATTTCTCTTACATCAAGACAAACTGGGCGGGTATTCATACATCCAGTCCTGATGCTGGTCTTCTATTCAATGACTTCTTCAATACGGCATTGTTTAATGGTGTGTTTGAATCAGGAACAGTTGGTGCAACGCCTGCATTTGTAGGAGATGTTGCCGCTGCTGCTAGCACTATTAAGAAGGTTGCTGCCGGAGATTTGGAACTTGAATTGTATGTAAAAGCAGGTACGGGCGATGGTTCACAAGCCAACAACCCTTGGTTGCAAGAACTTCCCGATCCAATTTCGCGTGTAACGTGGGACAACTACATTACCATGTCTCCAAAGCAAATGAAGGAAATGGAATTCTCGCGACTTGAGCGTGGAGATTTTATGGCCGATGTTGCGGAATTGACAGTAAACGGTGTGACTATCAAAGCACCCGTTTATCCATCTCCAGGGCAGAAGTACGGAACAGTAGGTTTAGCTGTTGGTTATGGACGAACTGCCGCTGGAAAATGTGGAGATGGTGTAGGTGTTAATGCGTATGCATTAGCCAACGGTTCATTTGCAGTTGGTGCGGTTTCGTTGTCAGTTACTGGCGAGGAATATGAAATAGCTCAAACACAATCTCATCATACCTTGATGGGAAGAGATTCTATTCTGAAAGAAACTACGCTTGTAGAATACAATCAGGACCCAAAATCTGGAAACCCTGACTTGATGCTTTATGTTTCAAGCGCAGGAGGTTCTAGTCATGGTGATGATCATGGAGATTCGCATGGCGAAGAAGGCCACGGTGATGGACATGGGAACGAAGGAGCTGCTGAAGAAGAACACGCAAGCCCGTTCCTTCCGGCAAGTGAAGTAAACCTTTGGGCTGACCACGCTATTGGCACTGGCCACCGATGGGGAATGACGGTTGACTTAAACACGTGTATCGGTTGTGGCGCATGTGTTACTGCTTGTGGAGCAGAGAATAATGTTCCTGTAGTTGGTAAAGAAGAAGTGAGAAGAGGCCGCGATATGCACTGGTTGCGTATTGACCGCTACTATTCTTCGGATATGACCGAAGAGGTTGCTGAAGAAGAAGGACTCAACGCGATTGAAAAATTCAGTTTGATGGAATTGGCTGCCGAAGCACCACAAGTTGCTTATCAGCCGCTTATGTGTCAGCATTGTAATCATGCTCCATGCGAAACGGTTTGTCCGGTGGCTGCTACAACGCATAGCAACGAAGGTCTGAATATGATGACTTACAACCGTTGCATTGGTACGCGTTACTGTGCAAACAACTGCCCTTACAAGGTCAGAAGGTTTAACTGGTTCCAGTATCACAACGGAAGTCAAGATTTCAGTAAAAACCCAGCAAATGATGATTTGGGTAGAATGGTCTTGAATCCTGATGTTGTGGTTAGAGATAGAGGCGTTATGGAAAAATGTAGCTTCTGTGTTCAAGGAATTCAGGCAGCTAAACTGAAAGCAAAGAAAGCTGGACGTAAAGTGGCTGATGAAGAGGTTCAAAGTGCATGTGCAGAGGCCTGCCCAACAAATGCTATTGTGTTCGGTGATTTGAACGACAAGGCAAGTTGGGTTGCTGCCATTTCAAAAGATGAAAGAAGTTATCACCTTTTGGAAGAAGTAGGTGCTCAACCAAACGTTTTTTATATGACCAAGGTGAGAAACGTAGAAGTAAACGAAGCTTAATTAAGACCAAAGCAAGATAAATGTCTAGTCAAGAAGCTTGGATAAGGGAACCACTCGTTTTAGGAGATAAATCCTATCATGACATTTCCAATGATATCGCAAGGCCAATAGAAGGTAAGGCAAACAAACAATGGTGGATTGCATTCACTATTGCACTTATTGCCATGCTGTGGGGTGTAGGCTGTATCCTTTATACTGTTGGTGTTGGAATTGGTACCTGGGGCTTGAACAAGACCGTTGGTTGGGCTTGGGATATTACCAACTTCGTTTGGTGGGTTGGTATCGGCCACGCTGGAACGTTGATTTCTGCCGTTCTGCTTCTTTTCCGTCAGAAATGGCGAATGGCAATTAACCGTTCGGCAGAGGCGATGACCATCTTCGCGGTAATCTGCGCGGCCTTGTTTCCAGGAATACACATGGGGCGTATTTGGATGGCTTACTGGGTACTTCCGTTGCCAAACCAATACGGTTCACTTTGGGTGAATTTCAACTCACCACTTCTTTGGGACGTTTTCGCCATCTCAACCTATTTCAGCGTTTCATTGGTATTCTGGTACATCGGGCTTATTCCTGATTTTGCTACTATTCGTGACCGTGCTGCAAAAGCTGCCAGACCTATCTCGCACACCATCTATTCCATCATGTCTTTTGGATGGAGCGGTAACGCACGGGCTTGGCACCGATTTGAAGAAATCTCATTGGTACTTGCCGGACTGGCAACGCCACTTGTACTTTCTGTACACACCATTGTATCCATGGATTTTGCCACATCGGTAATTCCAGGATGGCACACAACTATCTTCCCTCCGTATTTTGTTGCAGGTGCTATTTTCTCTGGTTTTGCCATGGTACTTA
>Ga0105053_10005906_pt1 | contig 17142 bp, 15 predicted proteins | sample BON01_FD_78093 | JGI IMG/M metagenome (GOLD analysis project Ga0105053, IMG submission 78093) | Freshwater microbial communities from Lake Bonney liftoff mats and glacier meltwater in Antarctica - BON-01 | ecosystem: Environmental > Aquatic > Freshwater > Ice > Glacier meltwater | place: Lake...
CCGTACCTGCGACGAATCAAACCCTGCTCAGTGGCCACCTGCAGGCACTTGGCTACCGACGCGCAAAGGCTGCAGTGCTTCAAGATTCAGCGAGCAATCAGGAATCAAGATATTGTCAAATGACAATAGATTCGCAACTCTCAGCGAATGCGGTGAGGAAGAAGCGTAAGTGTACTTCCGACGAGCGTAATTATGAAAATATCAACAATAGTTTTTCAACATAGAAAAAAAACAAAACAAAAACGATATAACAATCACTTACGAGCCATGTCTCTATCAAATGTGTTACAGTGTGTATAATTCAGGTCATGTTAATGAGTCTTGCGTCACTGCAACATTCTATGTTGCAGTGACGTTGCAGACTGCAACATTCTCTTCTATGTTGCAGTGGGTGCAACATTGTTGCAGACTGCAACATTCTCTTCTATGTTGCAGTGGGTGCAACATTCTCTTCTATGTTGCAGTGACTGCAACATTCTCTTCTATGTTGCAGTGACTGCAACATTCTCTTCTATATGGCCATGCCTGAGATATGTTTTTATATCTCTACATATATGCTGGGAAACAAAAGGAAATGACCGTCTTAAGTCCATACTTCAAGTTGGTGCCTCGGTCCGCAGTCTAATATCTCTTCCGCATGCACTCATGCACTCATAAATTAGATGATCACGTATCTATCTGGTCGTGTTTTTTATTTCCTTCAGACATATTTCTTTTCCTTCATGTCAATCATGTATCCTACATGTCAATCATGTATCTCTTCTACATAAGTCATGTCTCTTTCTACTTGAGTCACGTCTCCTCCTGATAGCTTCTTCTAATGACAGGACTATCATGCGCGTTCGACACGCATATCATATTTATCAGCACACATACGAGAATGTTGAGCACAGGCGAGCGAATCAGCCAAGATCATTCACTCGGGCATTCGACCAGACAGCCGTACTTACCATAATCGAGAGAAAGCGTGCGTCACTACTCAACTACAAGCAGGCCTCTTGCGACCAACGAATTCATGGCGACGGATTCTGGGTAGTGAGTTATTCTTCACTCTATGAGGAAGACGGGGGGATGTGAGAACGTGTGAGAACACGTACGAGTTATATTCATCCATAGAATAGTTCAGACATTGTAGTTTGGATTAGGTAATAGAGAAGGCGTCAGAATTCTACAAGCATGTTCATAGCTCGTTTATTCTAGACGCGTATTCTCAAATAAAACCCTTAAGATGAAAAGATGTCAATGGAAGCGGAACTTTGCCGCTGATCCACCTACGACATGATGCTCTCCGAGGAGGCAGGACGTGCCGTTCCCACAACGTTAGAACTCATTTGTCATACATCATGCGTTGGGTCGGGCGGAACAGATGTTGCTTTTAGTTTTCATAAGCCTTGGAAATAGTCTAGTAGCTTTGCTGGAAGCTCTAAGTAGTATTTGCTCAAAGACAGATTATAAAATGTTTTCACTCGCTAGCTGGTCTACTATCATTCATAGGTGGACAACGGTCTGGGAGAGTCTCTTACGTCACTAAGTGATTAAATTGGGGTTTCCATACCAATTAAAGCAAGAAATAATCCACTTTTGGCTGTCACGGTGGCTAACTGTGATAGTGGAATTTGTAGCGTCATCTGACAACACTCGTCTAACTTTCTTTCCGAGGCTTTTTTTTTGGGCTCCCCTCTTGAGCTATATGAAAAGGGAAGCGATCACGGATGGACGTGGAGGACGAGGTGCTGGCTGCAGCCAGCAGAAGACGAGTCGAGGTACGGCTTCAAGTGCAACCGCCAAGGCCACATTGCAAACGTTTGGCAAAACCCATGAGAATTGTTGCAACTGTGAAGTTCTAGATTTGACATGACAAATAACTCACTATAGAATCCTTGAGACTGGTGCCGAGTTCGTTCGAAAAAGAATCGAGTGCACTCGTCGCGTGGGTAACTTTGAAAATTGAGACGTCGGGTCGAGAATAATTCCAAAAAATCGTCCGAATTGTGTGGTATTTTGAAATGTGGGTACAACAATGAATGTACTATGTCGGCACAACAGTGACTGTATAACGTGACAAAAAAATGCTCAAATTAAGAGGATTTCCTTGATCTGTATTTGTGTGTGTGTTGTGTGGTGGTTATGTCATCGTGCGTGTTTTGATGAGTGCTTCGTATGTGATGCATACGTGTATCTCATGGCCTCTTTCTCGCACGCACACACGTACACACTCACGCACACACATGCATACATGAGTCCGTGGGAAATTGACCACCCACTCTCTCGAACATATTATGACACACCTGAGTCCGTTCAAATTTGCCACTTTCCCCTGTGCCTGCCCCTGCACGCACTCGCAGATACGCACATGCACACTACAGATGAGCATACACGCATACGCGCATCTGTCAGGGCATAGCTCTCGGTAGTGCGCATAAGTGTTCGCGCGAGTGCATCTGAAATGATGTCAAGCATGGCAACATATATCGAGCATGGCATCTACACATCCAGTATACTCCACAATCACACAATCATCAATTTCACTACCAACATACATCACACTACACAAACACACATTCTCCATCTGGTTTCCAATGTCCATAGTGTGCCTTTGTGCCAGGAACTCAACGGTCACCCTATTACTGCAAACCACTCGTTACTTCTCACATTCTCGGGATTGTTAGCGGTGTGGCGGCTCACCCCAACAAACAAACAAACATTTCTTTACACGTTCAACACCACAGAAAGAAAGAAATTGGTATATAGTTACATCTTCTCGACTTATCTCAATAGCAATAGGTACCTGGCAAGAGCTCCGAAGTGCGTACCATTCATTGAGCAAATAGAGCTTCTAGCAATGCCACTAGACTATGTCTTATGGAGTAATACAAGCTACATGAATCAAAGAGAGCTCCAAACTTTCGGGGAGTGCATTTTGTAATGGCGGTGTGTGTACAGCCCGTTCCCGCATAGAAGAGACTTAAAATGTTCATTGGAATGGAGATCGAAATCGTGAGGGTCAAAGTTCAGATCTCTTTCCAAATGAGCCATTCAAAAATAGACCTGCCTGTTGAATATATATATATATGTATATATACACACACATATATATATATTCTAAATTCTATGACCAGTTAGGATTCCGATTTCCATTCTCATGACCAGTTCGAGTCTGGTATTTCCAGAAACGGGCTATAAACAAAACAAAACATTGCGAATGTCAAAGAGAGAGCTTCCATTGGTCATCTCCAAGGAATTTCTTATATTTCCGAAATTTGTTCCTTGGATACGGACGATTTCGCAGCCATAGCTCTATGCAATTGCCGCTAAAGGGAAGAGACATGGCTGGTCCCTTAAGCGTATGAACTTGATACTGCGGCACAGCCCCAAAAGCTGTCTCGCATGTATGCGCTGCTAAAAGCTCATTTTTGCACAGAAAAGGGCTCACAGTTTTCGAGTAAATAGAGCTTCCAGCAAAGCTACTTAGCCAGCCGCCCGACCCAATGAATGATGCAAAAGTATTTAGGGGCCAGCCCCGCCGATTTGCCCTTTGATAGTTGGTACCTAACTGGTACAAAACATTTCCGTCTGATCATATAGATCAGTTGGACAACTCAACAATGTTTAGAAATTAAACCAGTACTGTATAATATTGTGCGCAGGATCAGATCCTGGAAAATAAAATCCTCGAAACAAGATTTTAAATATTTGTACTGAACGAAAAGTAGAACACTTTGCTGAGATCTATTTATCAGTAAGTGAACATAAATGATTGATTGGGTCGGGCGGGACTATTTCTTATGAAGTAATAACAATCAACGACTCTTCAATCAATGGCGCCAGGTCCATGGAGCCATGCCTACGAAATCGTCCAAGAGAATTTTTTCAGAAATAAACAAGATTCCCTTGGATATGACCAAGAGAAGTCCTGCCCCCCTTGGACATTTGCAACACGCAGCCCCAACAAGTGTGTAGTGAGATTATGACAGTTGCAGTCTACTTCAAAAGTTCAAAGTTCGAAAGCCACAGTTTCCTTCGCAACTGGCCTCAAAATGTCTCTTACGCTGAACGTGCTGGGGGGTTCCCAAATCATCTTGTAGAAATCGAGTGTCGTTCGTCCACAGCATGTCGGATCTCAGTGCTGAGGATGGATTCTGCTCGCCGAGCCGCGCAGCAGCGGTGTGCCGCCCAGCGTTCTGACAAATTATCCACTTGAATGATATTGGGGCTGATCGGCAAAGAAACGGCACATCCGATGCTCAGATCCGGGTGTCAATTACGGTGTGATCTTGGACCATTCATGGTGGCTCCTAAACCCTAAACCTTAAACCTCCAACCTTGATTGTAATCACACAACCGCTGCTGTTACTTCTCCTTCTGCTACTGGAAAGCTTATCTGAGATCCAGGTTGCAACTTGTTTTTCTTCCTCTTTCCCCTCATAGTGGCTATGCAACAATAAAATCTCTTATCCCTTTCAGGCTGTCTCTCGCGTTCTCTTCTTCTTTCGTTTTCATATCTTCTCTCTTTGCCTAATACCCAGTGTGCTTGCGCGTTTGCTTTGGTTTTTTGAAACTGCAAGTGTGGAAGATTGAGAATGCGGCACAGTTGCCTGGGAACCCGCGCCAGATACCTTGCTTTCTACGTCATGGTATTGTACCGTGCGTCGGTGATTGAGTGCACAGTTGCACTTCAGCAACGTCAGAGATTCATGCTGCAGCTGTCGGAAATGGATGAGTGAAAGAGGACCAGTCTTGCGCAAAGGCACACGAGAAAATTTTACGAGGGAACACTTCAATGCACACAAAGATCACTAAGACTCCCCTCTGCTGCTGCTCCTTTTTACGTGAGAGGCCAGTTTTAAGCGATTCGAATCTGGCGTTTTGCAAGAAAGTACTGCTCTTGCGCTCGATCTAATCCTAGGAACCACGAAACGTGACTCAAGTGCAACTATGCCTTTCATTGACGTGTTACAGGGCGATGTCACTCATCAGAAAGGTGGTTGCTGGAGGACATCCATGCATGGGTCTGAACATGCACGGACACTGATATGTAGACATGTGTTCAATCATCTACCCTATCGCTTCATAATCCTTCATGCGCCACCCTTCCTACGTTTTTTGCGCGCTGTCTTCATCTCCTCTTCTTTTGCTGCATCCTCTTTGTCTACCATGCTCCAGAACCTTTTGCACATATATATACACCATCAGGGACGTAAAAATATGCATACACTCGTATGTGGGCATGCATGTATGTAGCATGCATGTCTGTACATGGTGTGTGTGCATGCACGTACGTTTGCATGATTACATGTGTCATGTTTAGTATAAGTGATTTGATAAGCACGCACGAATACCTGCCTCTCTTGGGGTTGAAAGCGCCAGTAGCAAGGCCAACATTGTAGCACTTGCTGCCAAACTTGGAGGTGCGAGGTTTGACCAAGATCGGATCCTCATCAGAGGGCGACCTGGGCATAGAGTTTGAGAGGAACAGGGAGACTAGTTGACTCACCGCAACACTACATTATTTGTGAGAGATCATAAAGGCAGACATCATCATCATTGGAAATTAGATAAACAGGCAAGAACATATTCCCTTACCAAACCATGATGTTCGAACACATGACGTGAGCCATGGCTGACAGCTCTGTGCATCTTGTGATGTCAGTCAAAGAGAATAAGACAGCCAGCAAAAGACACAGGCAGCAAGAGCATGGGAATGTATTTGGGTAGGAAAGGACACATACATGTGTGTGTTGTGTGTGTACACGGACCTGCGCTGTCACAAGACGCTTCGCCTCCTGCTGCTCCTGCGCTCCCATGCGCGATCAATTTCTCCACCACCGTATCTGCGTATGCACGTAAATGGTGTGTGTGTGTAGATAAATATCGTATATGTATATTCAGTAAATATGTGTTGAGCGCTGCACGTGTGGAAGCGTCAGAGGGAAGCAGAGAAGAAGTATGAATGGGGGGAAATACAGAGAAAAACAAAACACTTACAGAGCTGTTCGGAGCCAAAAATCTGATGGGACATGGCCCTCGATAGTGATGACTCCTGTATAAAATGCCAGATTTTGAGGGATTCTATTTCATATTTTTCTCATATCGCTTAAAACCCACAAGAATATGCCCAATTATAAGTCATATGTACCACGCACCTGATTGCCTCCTACTGTCTTCGCGACAAGAGTCGACTTGCTTTCGACCTCCTTTTTTCCATAGCCGCCCTCTTTCGACACATCCTGCAGACAGTCGTGCGCTGCGTCAGTGTGCATGCGTATGCATGTCAGCACCTGCATGTGCGTCGGAGAGCGTGCAGGTGAATTTGCATGCGTATGTAATGCGAGAGCTCTGAGGTGTGTATGGAGGGAAAAGGGGGCGAAACCTGGTTGTCGAGACTCGACTTGCCCTGGCTCCACTCTGTGAAGATCGGCGGGAGGCCTGTTTTGGGCAGGCACAGGAATGGAAGGACAGGCATGAACATATCCTCGCAATCCCGAAGTGCGCTGCGCACATCAGGCGTGATTTGCAGAGCATCTCCTGTTTTGGGGTTCCACGCGCGTTTGAAATAGTTTTTAGCAGCCATTCAAGCAGCAGAAGACATGACGGGTAGAGGGGGTTCAGAGCTGAAACCCCAGGCTGAGGATAAAGACAAAGAAGAAAGGCGCAGACTGAATATATGTGAAACGAACCCAAAAAGTGCTTGAGGCAAGCCTCAATGTGCGCAGCGCTGTATTTGCCGCTGTCTGGCGGCGGCGAGGGGGCAGCCTTAGAAGATGCGCCAGGTCCTGCAGTGTTGAGAAGGCCCATGCTGAGACAGAGAAATATGTGCATGTATGCATATTTGTATATATGAGAAGGCCCATGCCGTAGCTGTTTTGTGTGATTTTGGATGTATTCGAGACATGAATGGAAAGGGGAAGGAAAATATGAGACCCACATGAGCACGGAATGAGGGGGGATATCTAGAAGCAAACGGACGACTCGGAAGGAGAAGACACGTGTTGAAGTCAAGGGACAACTCGAAATGTCAAGGGGACAACCTTGCCATTTCGACGAGCCCGAGATCATCCAATTTGTCTCTGGTAGCATAGCGGATCCGGCAACTAGCGATCTTGTTGGACTCTGTAGGCGGCGTGTAGCTTTGTACCATCTCCATTCGAGGCTTTACGATTCCACCGCCACCACCACCAAATCCGCCGAAGCCACCACCACCACCATCGCCACCTCCCGGAGTAAGCTGAGGCTTTGCTACTTCAGCACGTGATCCCGGAAGAGTGTGACCTGCGCGAACCGCACAGACAGAGCCTGCGGCTTTGGCCTGAAAAAGACATGCAACTTCCGAGTTAGTACCCTGTCCTCAGTAGACCAACAAGAAAAGGTCGAGAGAATCATATGTAATAGTAAGCATCAGACACTCCACTCCTTCACAATACAATAACCGTTTTCTTGTCAGTAGGCTTGAACTGAAAGCCACTATTACTGCTGCCACTTCCATGGTGACCATGACTACTGCCACTTCCCGCCCCGCCACTGCTGCTGCCGCCGGTAGGAAGAACCTCTTGCCACAAGTTGGCGTTCGTCATAGTCGTCTCGTGGATGTCCACCCGCACGCTACCTATCTCAATCACCTGCACAAGCACAAGCATAAAGGCCAAACGTCGATGAGGGTAAGAGTGTGCATGAAATCAGGTTGGCAACCCAAAAAAATGACCGACACGTACGCACACCTTTTCCTTCGATGGCTTTTCCGCCGCATCGCTCTGCCCGTTACCTTCAGACACAGGGCGCGGCATGCTGAAACAGAAAGCCTTTTCTCCTCCGTCAAATCCCTGTGTGCACGTTGCACTCGACATGTTTTAGTAAACATGCAGGGGGTTCGTTTTGCAAGCAGCAAGAACAAATCGACAGACCTACTGTGCGAGATTCCAGTTTTCACAAATACACAAACCGTGAAAACAAACAAACCAACAAAACACGTCTGAAAATGGGGCCTCACCATTTTCTCCGCGAATCCAACAAAATTCACGCCTACTCGACCGGGGTGCTCCAAGATCTTGTGCTGCGCTCTCACCCCGTCGACAAACATCTGTTCGAGCACAACATGGTGAGGAAGGTCAGGAAAACTTGATAGATTGTTTTGGAATACGCCAACACCTGTTCATCATTCCCACTGCTTTGAAGATTTGTGTTTCACGAAGGAAGGGAATGATTTTGTTGTCAGCAGCCAAAAAGAAGCTGTAACACGGAGCTGCGAACACACCTCAGCCAAGTAGCACTTGCCGGGTGCCCGATCAAGCAGCATCACCTTCACGACAAATGGCGTGAAGGGCCACGTCTGCATGTACGTGTCGCCTGAGATTCCCCGCTGTCAGTAAATCATGTGACAACAAAGCACTACAACACAAACACCAAACCAAGGTAACACACACACATGCACCATGGCACGTCTCTGAGATTTCCTCACGAAAGGTGCTCTTTGCCTCGAACGTGCTTTCCACCTGCGCAAGACATTGCTCCTGAGTCCTCTGATCTTGCTCTCGGCGTGTGAACCAGACATTTATCAATCAATGAGAGTTCCACATTATTTCTCTGCGAGATGATACAAGCAATCAAAGTTTGCGCGCGCAGAGCACAAAGATGAATGCCATGATGATCTGACTGACCCAGGTGTTGGATTCAGACTCTGTGTACTCTGTGACAGGAAGGCCATCAACGAGCACAGTCATCGAGAACCTATTGTTCCCGAACAGCATGTTGACAGAAGCGCTGCCCCGGAAAATTTAATTCCCAAGTCTGCACGTTTGTCACAAGGTAGCCCTCTCACGAATATGCGCGTCCTCCTTGTTCTGCTCAGCTGCAGGCTTGGAGTAATTGTATAAACAGAGTTAATTTGTAAATTCGAATTTCGAAGCTGCACCTTGTTCAAGAACCTGGATTCTGGAACTCAAATTTGATGAAGGACTCACTTAATAGTCACGTAAAGGCTGGGCCACCCAAGATGAGGTTACCAGGACTCCGTGAAGACCAAAAAAATGAGGGGCATTTGGAATTGCACAGAAATCGAGAAATAGCAGGCGAGTGAGCGGTGGGGAGTGGGTGCATAGGGACAGTTGACTCAAGGCGCCATTTGGCGCCAGTCATGAAACCAAATACAAACGCCCAAAGGTTGTCTTGACTGTCAAATCTGTCGCGCTCAGCTTGGGCCACCTTGGGCCACGATTGTTGGGGCTTGCCGCGCAGTCTCAAATAGGGAGTCCTGGTACCCTCCCCACAATTGGTTCATCATACTCTTTTCGGATAAGGTCCGCCCAACGTGTAGTAAAATCCCTGGAATTTCCCCGCGGTACAAAAGATTAAATACCAAGTTGAACCTCATCTTTCCATAGATATTGCATATTTGAACCGCATTCTTTGAAATACATCTTCTGAGCTAATCAAAAATCCCGAGTCCGGCAACTTTGATTCCCAAAAAATCACAAGGTTTTTTCGAAACCTTCCTACACCATTGCACTCGATGGGGCAAACTTGAAGATCATGACCACGAACCAGAATCCTCCTGTGAAAATCTTGCGAACAGGTCGATTTGCGAGTACCCACGAGCTCGCTGCTTCCGTGGCAGGCAAGCCCGACCGGACAAGTCAAAGGTAAAGATAACAATAAAGTTGTATCAAGACCGTGTAGGCTGTATAGCTCTTAGATCCCGAAGGCACTGTCGGTGAGCTCAATTGTGACGCTTCTTTGCCATCTGCTCCCCGTATTGCTCGTCGAGTTTTGGCAACTTCGTGCAAACTGGTACTGATCTTGGCATAGGAAATCAGCTCAACTTTTGTACCTCGGTATTTCGCAGGCCGTTTTGTACCTGATCTCAAGGTCCTTAATCTCAAAGTCTTGCCCACCGAGGAGATGTGGTGGGCGGGGATAGATATCCTGGCTGTCGATTCTCATTCTTCATTTTTTGAATTTCGAACCCATTTTTGTGTCTGGTTTGTGCCAATAAAAGTACGTTAACCAGAATTCATCAAATGGTACTTGAGGATATTCAAAACGGGGCACCTTGTATCTGCAATGCTGTAACAGACGCCTACGTCCGACGCTCATTTTTCGTTTTGGTTTTTTGAAGAGCAGTACAATTTTTTTTTCATTATTTTGGGTCTCTACCCCACGTCTTCTAAGGCGCTTGTATTGTTACACTCTAATCAAACACATCACAGTAGAGCTTCCAGCAAACTTGACTATTTCTTATCAAGTACAGGCTATTGCATTTGGCGTGTGTGTGTTGCTTTGTTCAATTGACCCGAGGGTGAGGAAGAAACGAGGCCTCCAGTTGCCCTTGGATCTTCTCCAGAACTCTCCGATTTGGGCACGCGGCAAGCGGAGGGGCTTTAGCCCAGGAGCCGCCGCGCGCCACAGGAGTTGGACCAGAGTCCCCACAGATTTATATATACTATTTTTCCTCGCCTTTTGTGAGACCTTATTTCCTATTCTTTTTACACCGTTTTTGAGGTTGGACGTCTCCAGCCAAAAAAATTGACATCGGACAACTTAAACTTGTCCGATCTCAGATTTCGGGTAGAGGAGACGTCCGATCTCACCAAAAAGGAAAAAACACGCAAGAAAACACTCTACTACCGCAGGGAAAGTGAAAAACAACAAAAAAAAAGCCGTGGAAACTCTGGTCCGACTCCTGTGGCGTGCGGCGGCTCCGGGGCTAAAGCCCATCCTCTTGCCGCGCGCCCCTATGTCGCTAATTTCCCCTGACATTCAATTTCAATTTCCAATCTCGATCTCACTGTTCTCTTTTCAACAGAACGTGGCAAAAGTGACCCAGAGAACTCGATCATCAATTGAGATTTGAGATTGAAAAAATGACTCTGCAAATGCAATATGCTGTAATGATCAAACATCCATAAATACACTCGGCGGGGAGGACTTTGACATTAAGCACCAGACCTCGAGATCGTGTCACGGTACAAAACGGCGAAATCCCGAGGTACCAAAGTTGAGCTACAGCCCGTTCCATAGAAAATGAGTCTCGAAATGGTTATCGGAATGCAAAAGGAAATCCTAATCTCAATCATGAAAATAAGGTTCTAGGTCTCTTTTCATTTGAAAATTTGAAAAGAGACCTAGAACCATAGCTTCATGCTTCTAATTTGGATTTTATTTTACATTCCGATGACTATTTCATTTAAAGTCTCATCTTCTCTGAAATGGGCTGTAATTTCCTCAGCCAATTTTTTTTGACGAAGCTAGCCAATCTTGGAAGGCAATGCAAGTATATATATTTATTGACGAAACTAGCCAATCTTGGAAGGCAATGCAGGTATATATATTTATTTATATATTTATATATATGTATGTATACATACATATATTATATATATATAACATACACCTGTGATATATATATATAACGTATAAAGCACAGGCATGTATAATATATCTATACGTGCATGTCTGGGCTTTCACGGATATACGTTATATATGCTTCACAGGTATGTTTCAAGGTTTACTTTGGGTGTACATCTACATTCTATACATCTACATATCTATTCATCTATTTAAACATGTCTGTCACGGTGCTTTGATGTTTACGTATCCCTGTGACATCCGATACCCATGTGTGACATTTCTCCCTCTCCCTCTACGTCACTTTTGCCCTCGCCATTTCCCTCTCTCTCGCCCTCTCCCTCTCCTTCTCACTTTCTCTTTCACTCTCCCTTTTTCTCTTCCTTTCTCTCTTCCTCTCCCTCTCGTCTCTTTCCCCCTCTCCTGATCCCGCTACTTCTCCCGCTGCCTTTCCCGCTCCCTCTCCCACTATCCTCCTCACTCATGAAGGTGCGCGAAGAATGTATCCTCACATCACACACACATGACTGGGAACAGGGAAGATCTGAGCTAGATACGCGGGGCGTAAACTGCTACATCACACACACATGACTGGGAACAGGGAAGATCTGAGCTAGATACGCGGGGCGTAAACTGCTAAGGCAGAGGACTAGGTAGTCGAAGATAGACGAAGAACGTACATTGGATTGAAAGAGGATGAGATTTAATGCGAAGAGGCAATGAAGAGAAAGACTTCTCTTTTGAGAAAGGGTTCTAGGGTATGTCATGGTAATACCTAACTTTCCGTGTCTCCCTCGAGTAAATGGCATAGGCCATAGCACTCGAAATAACAAGAAGAATAGCATAACACAAAAGTAGGTCCATGAAAATAAACAAAGAAAGGATTTAGGCGTGGGGGCCCGCAAAATCACGTGCACGACGTTGCATGTCAGGATTGTCCTCCAGAAATGGAGAATCACCAAGACCAGCGCCACGAGATGAGAGGAACGCGTGAAAATATTTGGCGCGGTCGTCGACGTCTTGATCACAGCGAGCGGAGAGAATTTCAAGGCGAGCGAAATCGTGTGTTTTAGCAGCGGGAGCAGTTTCGCGGCAAAGATCATGATCGAGAAGATCGTCGTTCAGAGCGCGGTTGATAGCGAGCAGGGCAGGGTCTGGGGTGTCACTGTCATCATCATGGGCATTGGTAACAGCGAGGTGCGCGCGGTGGCCAGGCTTTTGCACGCGGTTACCTTCAGAGAGGGGAGCATTGCGCCAAAAGTAGGTGTTGTTCTTTAAAGTGGCGCCATGCAGAGAACAGCCGCCTCAGCCGTTAGCTTGAATGCCCTTAACAGCAAGATGGGTCACTAGTACTCCATGGATGTGCGACCAACGGGAGTGCTTAAAGTCAGGGTCAGATTCCATGATGTCGACGGCAGTTTGGGCCTTGCGAAAAGCAGTGAGGAGACGATCAGGTTTGCCAGCGAGTTTGTCCCACGAGGACGGCTGCAGCTTGATAATAGCGAGGTGGGCGTCACGTCTAGCGGGATTATCTTTACTCACATGTTTGATACCCATGACAAAACCCATGGCCGCGAGATCGCGGATGCTGAGTTTCTCAGCTGAAATCTGCTCAAGGAGGAGATTAATGTCTGTTTCCAGAGTCTTGTAGTGCGATCCGTCAAACTGCTGAAGAAGACGAAGAAGCTCCATTGTCTTGTTGCAGATGGAGTCTGACTTATTAGCATAAGTGTTCCGAATTGATTCCCAGATGTCGGTGGCAGCACGTTTGCCAAGGGCATAGACCACCTCAGGTATCACGAGATGACTAGTGTGTGCGTAGGGCTTGAAAAGCATGGTGAACAGGCCAGCGATGTGATGATGAGCAGCAGTACTGCCATTGCAACCATACGCTGTGAATATATCCTCTTGTGATTCCGTAACTTCTGCTTGCTTGTTCGTCGACAGCGTGGCGTATTGAGACCGGGCTATTTCGAGGATCCATGATGCAGTTCCCAAGTGAAGGAGGAGGGCGGCTGTGAAGACTCTGAATTCGGATTTGGAGCCATCAAAATTGATCAGTATTTCAGGAAGGTCTTTCGTTGAAGGTGGGTAGTATGGAAGCGGCCGAGCAAAGCTTGTAACTTCATCTCAAGACGTCCTGGTAAAGGGCGGCCTTTTGGGCCGGAAAATGGGAGGGAACAGGTTGATCAGTGCACGATAACAGGGATGTTGTGTGCTGCGCTGTTTTTTACACATCCCAGATTGATCCGTGAAAGCGCTGGATGTGGTTTTCATTTTCCCGTTTATAGGGTGAAAACGCTACCAGAGAGTTTGCAGAATCCTGTCCATAAGGTGCTCACTCGAGGCAGCGTGTGTAAACTTCGGTCATACGTGAAGAACTCAGTTTATAGGAATCATTACTCGTGAAGCGTCGGCAAATGAAGAGATGCAGTGGCGTCCTCTACGACAAAGACGTCCTGCAACAGTGCGTACATGCATTTGCGTAAAAGCTCAGGCAAACGGTCTCCCGGCTGAGGAAAATCTCCAAATTTTCGATGGCCGGTAGACAGTCTCCCCACTGTTGACGACAGTGGGTTTGAGGTCGTCTGACGTGGATACGGCAGAAGAATGAGGGCTCATACCAGGGAAAATCTGGACTACATACGCGGGGCGTAAACTGTCAAGGAAGAGGACTAGGTAGTCGAAGATAGACGAAGAATGTACATTGGATTGAAAGAGGATGAAACTTAATGCGAAGAGGCAATGAAGAGAAAGACTTCTCTTTTGAGAAAGTGTTCTAGGATATGTCATGGTAACACCTAACTTTCCGTGGAACACCAGGGCAGCTAGGAAAAACAAAGAGTATATCTCAGGGTAACTAGAGGTCTCGTTGCTCACCCTCGGGTCAATAAAACCAAGTAACACACGCTGTCAAGAAAGTGAGTTAAACCAGGTAGTCCTGAGTGTACAAATCAAAGTGACATTGCACGAACAGTTGGGTCTGACTGTGACCGTAACATTGTGTCGTGGGTTAGACGTGGTTGTACCAGAGTTTGAATCACTGGTCTCCTCACGTCAATTTGAAAGAGACCCTGAATTCCGTCTACATGTGCCTCCAGTGTCCACGCGGGTTTGTGGTGTGTGTGTGTTGTGTGTGTGCGTGTTGTGTGTGTGTGTGTGTGTGTGTGTTGTGTGTTTGTGTGTTTGATTTATGAATTCAAGTCAAACCCGGGGGCCCAGCCTCATCAGAGACGTTTCTTTCTTTCTTTCTTTCTTTCTTTCTTTCTTGGGGGTTGAAACCCCAACCAATCATCTGGTTAAGACCCAACAGACTGTCCCGGACCGTTGCCCGCCTGGTTATAGTGACCAGTGCAGGTACCACCAATGCGGCAATAGTTGAGTTGAGGTTCTATCAGCATGCTGAGAGTTGGTATTTATGAAGGCTACGTCATGATGTGTGTGTGTGTGTTTGATTTATGAATTCAACTGAACCCCCAAGCCTGAAATAATAAGAGACCAGTGCTGGGTCCAATGTGATCATAGTCGAGTTGAGGTCGACTCTGAGCATGCGGGAGAGTTACAGTATCAAGGCTGTTTGATGAACAGTAGGTCCTATTGGATTGATGTTGCTTTTATTACTCCATAAAAATAGTCTAGTAGCTTTGCTGGAAGCTCTATTTGCTCGACATGCGTGTGTGTGTTCAGCATATGCTGAACACGCCCCCGAGCCTCAAGCAATAAGAGACCAATGTTATAATAGTGGAGTTGTCAACCAGTATGCTTGTCCCTTGCTGCATTGTTTATCAAGGCTACGAAGCGCTGGATGCGCACGCAAAGTGGAATGTGCTTGATACTACAGTCACAGCTACTCCACTGACAATGAAGGTAGGCCACTGGGCACACCCTGCTCTCTGTAGATTTGTACAAATCGTGTGGGGAGTATGTGTGTTGCTTGTTTCTGATGATGGATAAAATGTACTGAAAATGTATTAATAAAAATAAATAAAACACTGATCCCGCCAGTAATCGCATTGTTGACGAAAACGAGTGTAGTAAAATGTAAATATTATGTTTCACAAAAACAAAATGGGTTCAATAATAAGATTCACTGGTAAATTATTTTACTTACTTTTGTATATAAATTCACTGCGAGCATTCAATGGACTAAAATATACGTACTCAGTAATCTCAGTAATTGTTACCTTAAAACTGCACTTGTTGCAGTTGTCTGAACACAAACTCAGCCCTTCAACCAGGAAACTCTGATTCGTGACGCGACCGAGTCATGGGTCACGATGCAACAGTTGTTACAGACTCTGATGAGTAAAAGATAGTATGAATCTCTTTATTCAAGTAACAAAAATACAACGCAGCCTGGTGCTGCAGGATGCGCTGAGCCGCGTAAAGGCTCGAAGCGCAAGTTTTCAAGTAATTGTTGATTCACTACCGGGCAATAATAAAAATCGGGAATCGACCCGTTCGTGGACGGAAAGAGTGAGATTAGTCATATTCTTGGGCGGAGTGAGTTGACATGACCGTTTCGAACGTTCACGACTTTGATCTTCAAAATTCAGGTCGCAACTTCGACGCCTCCACTTATTCGACTGAAACAGAGGATGGTGGCGGTGATTCGGGCGCGAAATGATATGCACACTTGCATTTCATTAACTGGCCTTGCCCTTGTCGCCCTGTTTTTTGCTGTCGCAGTGGATGCAAAAGGAAGTAGCAGCAGCAGCGGAGGCTACAGCAGCAGCGGAGGAAACAAGGTTCTGTATGAGTTTCCCCCAATAATACGTAGTATGTCTTCTCAGCACGTCAAGTTCTCCTTCCCACCTTGAATCGACTGCTCTCGCACTCATATTCAAAATCATGGCACTCGCACCGCACACACAGGGAACTTCACAAGGCAGCAGCCAAGGCTATAGTGGGAGCGTTGGACACAGCGGGAGCAGTGGAGGATATAATAATAATGCCAAATCGGTGAGATTCTGTGTGGGGTTCCGATTCGTTCTATGAATTTGTGTCGTTTGCCTTTTGGCTTCACTTCTTCCCCCCTTCTCCTGCAATTGTACACCACTCTTGATCAGATGTATGAACTCACATATTCATTAAATAAGAATGTACAATCTCGTCTGCTTCGTTGACTCCCAAATCATTGATTCCACATACACACACGCATGTACCGACATGCAGGGAACATCGATGAGCTACAACAAGCCAAAAAGTGCTACATGGCGTCCATCACGTTCGAGCTCGCAACGGTATACCCAACAAGTATTTCAAGAATGACTCTGATTTGATCAATGTCAGTAATTATGTATTTGCACGTGTTTGAGAGCCTCAGGAAGACAGGCAGACTCGGAAAGAGACAACAAGACAGAGAGCGAGGGCCCTGAGAGGCAGAAAGAATAAGAGCAACCGTACGCAGTGACAGACACGCACGTATAAACACACACAACCCCTCCTCCTTCAGAGGAAGCTCGATCTATATCCAAGACGGCAGATCTTACTCTACTCGTCCGCGCTACTACGGCAACCGCAACAGTGCCTATGCCAAAGGGGCGAGCACGCAACAGTTCAAATTGAAAAAGGCTGTTTGGGTGGCGGGGGGGGTAGCTGCTGTTGGCTTCGCGTTTTATAGTGAGTACGTTGATTTCGATCATATGTGTGTATGTACATGTATATATACACACATACATATGTACATGTATATTATATATATATATATATATATATGTGTATGTGTATATATATATATATATATATATATATATATATGTATGTATATGCATGTATATATGTGTATATGTTTATATATATACA
>Ga0105053_10005909_pt1 | contig 17135 bp, 7 predicted proteins | sample BON01_FD_78093 | JGI IMG/M metagenome (GOLD analysis project Ga0105053, IMG submission 78093) | Freshwater microbial communities from Lake Bonney liftoff mats and glacier meltwater in Antarctica - BON-01 | ecosystem: Environmental > Aquatic > Freshwater > Ice > Glacier meltwater | place: Lake...
ATATTCAACGAGCATATCTCCCAGGTCTTTATACTGCTAGTATGAACGGCATCATTGAGGAATCTTAAAGTGGAAGTGACTCGGAAACACCCGCTATCTGAGTTGAATACAGGTATTCGAGATCAATAGCTTCAGCTGGTTTACGTGCTATTGAACGACAATGGTCTTCTATGAAAATAGAAAACATGAATCGCGTTGCAGCCTGAGCGAAAGCTTTTTCAACATGTCGGTTGTATTTCGTGTTGATGACAACTGAGGTACGTGCTGCGGGTATGTATCAAATTTCTTCATAGTCTCGGTCCCGCATGATACAAGTATTCAGCTCCTTCCTCGTCATATTGTCTTCATTACCCGCGCGTTTGTTGTTCTCGGAGCCTATTAATTGATCGAAAAATATGCGGTACGGTCCCCAATCTCCCCTCTATAGTTACGTTGGGAATTCGAATACGAGTATATTAATATGGCAATAGTAAAGAGTCCTGATAATGACAGTATGAGTCAATCAAAAGCCGTGCAGTTGATAAGCAGGTTGAACCAGCTTGTATGCCGTGTCTCACAAGAATCTCTCACTGAAGTGGAGGCACAGTTTTCCCAGCAAACGATGACGGCGTTGTGCGGGTTGGCGAAAAACACCTCCGCAAAAGCACTTATTTCGAAAACTATGAGTAAACTTTCCATATCAGTACTACGGGTTTTTCGGGAATTTCCAACAACTTTACAGAGTGCATGTGATCTCATATGGGCGTTAGCCTATCACGACCAATCCGTTCAAGCCATGTTCGCTGAGAGTAGTATTTGTGCGTTTGTCATTGAAACAGTAGTGAATAATTTCGAATGTCTATCTCTGATTAAATCGGCATTTGGGGCCATTTCCAGTTTATGTAGACATCCACTAAATCAAAACGTCGCAAGAAAGGCTCACGCTATTGAGGTGCTGTTGAAAGTGCTGGCCAATAATGGTTATGGAGACGAGATGCTGCTACAGTATACGTTAGATGCATCCGCTTCTATTACACATGGGCATCGTGACAACGGCAATGTGTTTATTCAGCAGGGTGGAGTGCAAGCCACTTTGTTCGCCATGGAAAAGAACAGCAGAAACCCCGCTATCGTGAGATCCGCCAGTGTCTTACTAGTGGTTGTGCGGGATAGACCTTTAGGGAGTCAAGCAATTGTATCAGCAGGAGCAATGGATATCCTTTTAGACGCCATCGCCGTTCATACAACAGTGCCTGAGTTAGAGCATGTGCTCTGTGCATTAGTGGGACAACTCTGCCGTGATGTGCCTCAAGGTGCAAGACAAGTGGCGGAACAAGGTGGAGTGAAAGCAGTTATTCCAGTTTTAGAAAACCATTCCTCCCAACGCTTGACGGTTGAAGCATGTTATTCAATTTTGGCGAGTTGTTGTTCGCAGAACACCCCAACATCGAAACAGGATTTCTTGGATGTATCTTGGAGTGCGTTTAGAGCTTGTAAATTTCAATTGAACTCTTTTAAACTTCTCACGGATATTTGCTCGGTGGTCGGCAGCAAAGGAATGAATAAGCTGGTCGTTGACAATCTCGTTGGGGGCGTATTCGAGTTACCCATCCACTTGGAAATCTCCGAAATGACGTCTTTTTACAACGTATTAGAGAAATTTATGAACAGCGACATATTTAAAAGTCTTGTGGCAATCACGGATGCATGGATGGAGTGCTCTTTCCAGCAAACAGAGGAAATAGAAACTATCTTAAGCATTTCGAAAGTGGTCTATTTGGTAAATCACGACATTGAACAGTTTTTGGGATGGCAGCGATGCAAATGTATCACTATAACTTCATTTTTAAATACTGCCAAGGGTTCGTTGAAAAGATTACATGCTTTGGACAGAGTTAGAAGAGACGGCAGGCATTACACGGACATCGATGTAGCTCTTGAGGTTGGATCGTTTTATAGTATTTTATCTGCATCTTTATGGTGCAGGGAAAGGATGTCAACAAAGGAAGTTTTATCGCTGCAACAAGATTGCTCTATCACCGAACTGCTCAGCGTGGCATTGCTCTGGCTCGACGCATTCAAACTTTTGAAATTCGAATGCAACGATACGGATGAACCAAGATGGAAGATGCTTAATAGCCTCTGCAGATTTCTAGTTGTGTCATTGTATGCGGAGCGACAATTAACTTTGCGCTGTCTTGCTGGGTCGAGTGGGGTCTCTTTAGTCCTGGCTCTTCAAAAAAAACTCCAAGCAGTTGAACAGGATGTATATATTGAGTTGCTCCAGAGTTTACGAAGCAAAACTGCATTGATTCTCAAGTTGATCGGAGGTACTTGCTCGTCAAGTTTTCCGGATTCTATTAATGAATCAGATATTGTTAAGTCCTTTTATAAAGTTTCAAGTGAAATACGAAATGCTCAAGTACAACGTAAACTAGAGAAGGAGCTGCGAATTGTTGAATCAACAAAGGAACCTGAAAAAGCAGATATATGTATAGAAGAGAAACTCGAAGAGTCTTATCTACTTTCAAATAATGAGATCGATGCCAGCGATAACAGCGATGCGGATGGGTCCGAGACGGATGAACCCCCGGTGGAGGAAAGCAGCTTTCCCCAAACCGCTACACCAAAACAAGAATGTCAGTCATTCACTTTTGAAGAACCAACTTCGGCGATGGCACGATTCGTAGCTACTTTGCCAGAGCTTATCCATGATGCCAGTGTCGATGATCTTGAACCATACATACCAGAGTACGAACGACCCAGGCATGCTGTCAATGTATGCGGTGATAAGCGCTTAGTGTACGACTGGCGGTTGGCTTTAGGGGAGGGAGAAGGACGAGCCAAATCCACTTTAAGTCCTGCCTTGCCTTACATTCTAGGAGCCGAACCACCTTTGCAAAAAGGAACTCCATCGTCGTTCTTAGTCGGTGGTTGCAAAACGGATATATCTCCTACTTGTGAAACTGATCACCATCTATTATTCGAAAGCAGGTTTGAAGGAGCAAATCTGCTGCAAGCTGTTCGGTTGAATCCGAACGAGTACGATTTAGTTATACGATCAGATCTTCACACCACGGGACATCATCAGTGGTTCTACTTTGCTGTTACAAACACTCATCCAATGGGTCATCAAGGCACCGCTACACACAAGTTCAACATCGTGAATCACTGTAAGCCAGGGTCTATGTTCGCAGAAGGGGCTCAACCATGTTTGTATTCATTTTCTCAGGCTGAGACTCAAGGTCGAGGATGGCGACGAGCAGGATCAAAACTATCTTACGGGCCGAATGACTATACATCTCCTGGCGAAAAGAAATCCGTCAACTATTATTCGTTAACCTTCTCTATGACCTTTGACACCCCTAATGACGTGTATCTTGTAGCAATGTGTTTCCCCTACTCTTACACCAAGTTGCAAAACTTCTTGGACGCATCTTGCAGTGAAGCAACAGCAACTATTTGCGAGAGACGATTGCTTTGCAAGTCGCTAGGTGGACTTCGTTGTGATGAATTAACGATCACTAATTTCAAGTCTGGCAGTCCTTTGACTCGACCTGCAGTGGTTTTTACTGGTCGAGTTCATCCTGGTGAAACAAATGCCAGCTACATGATGGAAGGAACGATTCGGTTTTTGCTTGGGAATAGCGCTCTCGCCAAAATGCTGAGGGAATTGTATGTCTTTAAAATAGTCCCAATGCTGAATCCTGATGGTGTGTATCATGGAAACTATCGCACTTCGTTGAGTGGTTGTGATTTGAATCGTACATGGATGAAGCCTAGTCCCCATGATCATCCTACGATATGGCATACTAAGAGTATGATCCGCCAAACTCATTCAGTGAATAAAGTATCACTATTTGTAGACTTTCATGGACATTCACGAAAGAAGAATATATTCATGTATGGTGTAGAATACAGAAAAACAACTTTGGACCAAAAAACAGTTGTAAGGACGTTTCCAAAATTAGTTGCCGAGTCGCAATTTACATCGCATTTATTCTCGCTACCTGATTGCTCGTTTTCCGTAAGCAAATCACATCTGCAAGCAGCAAGAATTGTAGTGGCAAGAGAATTGGGTATAAGAGCAAGTTTCACACTTGAAGCTTCCTTTGCAGGAGCTGGTGTTGGATCCTTAAATTCCAAGTTACACAACAGCCAATTTAATGCCGCGCATTTCCAAGAGATCGGTAATGGTCTTTGTGAAGGGCTTTTGAAAATGAATCATTTTGAACTGCACGATTCATTGGAACGACAAGTACAGAATATTGTTACAGACACAATTTCAAACGCGGCCCTAGACTTCCTACTAGGTAGAAGCAAAGCCAAGAAGTCTATACCTAGAGCTCTACCTCAACCTGAAACTGAATTGACCAAATCTCGTGTTCCAAAGACGTCAACTGCACTTTCGAAACCGATCCATTTTGAATTGGGAACGCAGGTGAATTGCAGTCCCAAAAAATCAAGCGAGAGACCATCAACTGTAAATCCTGAATCGCTTCCATGGGGCAAAGATCATTTTTCAAAAGAAACGTTGGAGACTGCCAAGTTAATCAACTTGATTGCATCTATTACAAGTGTTTATGCTATACATCCTCTTGCTAATCGTCGCTGTGACATCAGATGGTACAGTGCACTGTAGAAGCTCCGGTTTGAATAATAACGGAATCAGACCGCAGGTCTTTGATGGAAGACCTTGCGGAAACACTGCTGCTAAAATGAGTTGGTCAAGTCAGTTAGCAGGCCCGCCAGCCAATAGAATAATCCCTGATGCGATACAATATAGTGATGAATGTTTCAGGTTTGATAAAGGATATATTCCCAACATGAAAATGGATTCCAGGTTGGTTCATCAATATGAAAGTTGGTGTCCTATGCTTCAAAACGTGGCTGATCAAAAATATTTTAGCGAATGGGGAGACTATTCTTGGTCATTCTGCGAGTGTAATACTACTAATTATGTGAAGGGAATCCGAGATTTGTTTCCAGAATCGCCTGACTATGTCGCTCAAGAAAACATTGATATGTTGAACGGGATCCTTGTACAGAAAACAATATTTAGATCAGATCTTAGAGACTCTTTACGGATTTTTGGGGAAACTCCAAAAGGTTTTGAATTCTACGAGGGAGGAAATGGAGAGCAAGCTAGTTGTATGGATGAGTACGGTGTGTTAAACGATCAAGGTCAAGTTGATTTTTATTATGACCCGTATGCTCAATGCATGCCTTTTACCTCAAAAAACTTTAGGAATGGATTTCCAGATTTCAACCTTTTCAATAAAACTCTTTTAAAGAGTCCGCTGATTAAGGACTTCCAACAACCTTATGCTCCTTACGGTTTGTGCCCGACTTCCTATGATCGAACCACTGGCAACGTTGTAGTTGGATTTTGTTTTTCCAGACAAAATGTTACGAATACGTTAGGCCCTACATCATTTCCTACTTCATCTTCCGCTCCTACGCCTTCAATATCACCGTCTCAGTCACCGGCGGTGCCTACCACAACGGTACCGAGTGAATCACCTAGTATGCATAGTATTCCGGATCAGCTGTATCAAGGTATTGAGTTTGGTGTTCCGGTAACCATCAATTCGGAGGATGCAAGAAGAAGGTTGTCATTAGGCCCGCAGCGAATAAGTAATGTATCCTTTGCATTTACCTGCGCCACTAGAAATTCGATACTTTCTAAAGCCAATCCCATAGACCTCGATTATTACAATAGTAAAATCGATGTGAATGGCGACGAACTCGTACCAGCTGTTGAGCTGCGTTCTTGTAGTGATCCGAGTACTGAGCACTTTTATCGTTGCACACTATTTTTTGTTCTCATTCTTGACTCGAAAAACGAGGTGAATTCCAACAATACATTGACAGGGCCAGTCACTAAGTTTCCAGTGAACACAACAGGTTATTACATGATGCTTTTTTTAAACGACCCCTCAAGCATGCTGCGGAAGGATCTTGAAATAGCTGGTATTATGGTTGATTCTTCTGTTGAGAATTCAAGGATAAACGCCAGTTGGACTGCTTCTCCTATACCTAATAGGCTCTCGTTTAAAGACGATGTAACGTCCCCATGTCCAGTGGTCGGGGGTCTCCCTCCGTCGCCATTACTGACTCCGCGCCCGACCACAGTTTCACCAACTTCAGAACCCGAAGCAGCAAAGTCTGACAATACAGCCATCTATATAGGAGTCGGGATCGCACTCCTCTGTATTACTCTTTTCATACTTTTAGGATTCTATATCTTCACTTCTCGTCGTAAAAAAAGTGCCGTTTCAGAGCACTCGCTAGATGGAAAGGGTTCCATGATGAGCTCTCCTTTTTCAAATAGTGCATCTACTATTGGCCCTCACGATATCGGTACTCCTCAAGTACCTGAAGATCCAGAGGAACAATTCATCGATATCTCACAGTTGATGCTAGGTGCTGTTATCGGTTCAGGGGGTCATGGACGGATATTTAAAGCCACTTACTGTGGATCGGATGTGGCAGTGAAAGAACTATTAGCATCAACACAGGACAGTGACTCCACTTCGATTTCTGCCTCGACTTCTAGCGCGCAGAATATGACACCCAACGCATCTGCTTTTGAGATATTGAAAGAAGTTCAAACATTAAGGAGACTGAGACATCCTCATATCATACAGTTATTTGGATGCGCCAAAGCATGGAGTGTGGATTCCAATTGTTTCAGATATTTAATCGTGATGGAACTGGCTGTTTGCTCCTTCAATGATGTGTTGTTCCACCATCCGAAAGCATCAGCCCTTACTTGCAGCGATTTCTCGCTCGAGAGGAAATTACTAGTGGCGAAACAAGTGGCCGCTGCATGTGCATTTATCCATGACAATAAAATTATTCACAGAGATATCAAGCCGGAAAATATTTTATTGGATCTAGCAGGAAATGCTAAGATATGTGATCTTGGAATCTCTAGAATGATAGAAACTCCTAAATCTGGCGACTTGCTGAATGCTGGAACCCCTTTTTTCATGGCACCTGAACTTTTGAGCGCCGAGAGCGATATCATACCTAGCTACAAAGTGGATGTATACAGTTTCGGAATTTTACTGTGGCAAACAGTCTATTGCAAGCAGCCCTATCCTCGCAATTGGACGATTCCCAAGTTGTTTTTTGAGGTTGAATCCAATGAAACTCGACCTGAAATTGATCCTACTATTGAGGTGGAACCGTATTTAATAACAATGATGAGATATTGTTGGGCTAAGAATCCCAATTCTAGGCCATCATTCCGGGAAATTGCTAAAGAATTGGAGAACGCCAACAGAGATAATTATTATTCTGAATCACAGGAATTGTTCAAAGAAACGTTTGAGATTGGTGAGGCAGTAGGTGCTTGGGAACCCATAGAGCGCAAGTACTTGCCTGCACATATCCTCCAAGTACATGGCACTTCATTTGATATTGAATTCGATCACAACCAAATGGTTCGATGTAATATATTGCATACAGATTTAGTGAGAAACGACCATAAGTTACTGGGACATGCTGCAGATGAATCGTTTCATCAGACCATAACTGGACTCGCTCTTATGCACGCCAGAACGGCAGTTCATAGTCATTCTACTTCAAGCAACCTGAATCTATCTGCGCAAGGACTGACTGAACTACGGCTGGCTCCCGACATGGAGGATTTAGAGGAAAAGAAAAGCAATGTCGAGCCTGAAACCACTGACTTGAAGAATTCTACCTTTGTGTTTGAGAAGAATGTCTTAGAGATGCAAGGATTTGAATTCACAGAAGCCGGATATGCTTTTGGAGATAGCAAATCGGATGAAGATGCGCCTTTAATGAAGCACAAGCTAATCCGTTTCGCTGAACTAGGTAAAGGTGCTAGTGGTCAGGTATTTGCAGCGATCAATCTAGAAACGTTTTCAATCGTGGCAATCAAAGAAATTCGTTTCGCGAATCGAAGTTCGAGGCATCAAGCAGTTAGGGAACTGCGTGCACTGACAACAACACTTCGCGTAGATGGGAGATTCGCTTGTTCGGATGTGGTTGAATTGTATGACGCGTATTTGGACATTGACTCTCAATCCGTGTGTTTAATGATGGAGTATATGAACGGAGGCAGCTTGGAGGATATGATCATCGCATTGGAACTAGAAAGTAACGAAGAAAAGTCACATAAGAAATCACTCATCTCCCAACTGAAATTGGCCAGCCGAAAGCTCAAAGCCAGACTGAGTGACGAGGTGTCGTCCTATAGAAGTCGAAATTCTTCGATGGATGATGACGAAGAAGCACCTCCACCAATGACTCCCTCTCGTTGTCCTTCTGGTCTTCCTCCTCTGCCTCCCAAACCACATGTGCTAGATCAACGAAGGACCACTTCTCCATCCACAGATCTATGCACAGGTCTCAGGAGCGAAACAACACTTGCATCTATAAGTTCGGACATTCTCAGTGGTATTAAATCTATTCACCAACTTCATGCAGTACATTTAGACATCAAACCTGCAAATGTATTGCTTGATTGTAATGGACGAGCCAAACTGGCGGACTTCGGACTAGCTAGGCAGTTGGAGGAATGCGGGCATCACTTTGCATCTACATTCGTGGGAACGATGAAGTTCATGAGTCCGGAGCGCCTGAGAGGTGAGAACTACTCCTATCCTTGTGATATTTGGTCATTCGGTTTAACAATACTCACTGCAGCATATGGACACTTTCCAATAGATCTTATCGTCGGAGCCAAAATGTCTCAGATGGGAAGTAGACGTAGCAGTGGCAATGAAAATGTGAATTCTGAAGACGAGAACGAACCAACGGGATCATTGTATTGGTTGCTACTGGAACGCTGGGACAGTGGAGACCCTTTTGTCGTACCGCAGAAAGCCCAATACATGGACATGTCTTCTCCAGATGGGCAGATTACAGTATCCTTCAGCGAGGAGCTCGTGGACTTTTTAGATCGATGTTTGCAGCTAAACCCATCGGAGCGGGGAACTGCAGAAGAACTTCTACATCATCCATGGTTGCTGAACCACTGTGTGAAGACCCATTCGACAAGTCAAGAGTCCTTAGAGAAGACTTCTGTGAATAGAGCGATGTTGGATAGGATTTCTCAGGCTGTTGTATTACAAGCACAGAGTACTCCAGAGGTGCAGAGTACCTTGGGTAGTTTCGTTAATGGGTGTTTGTATTTGGACAAAAGCAAAACGAAAGCGTTGGCATCGCAATTGCGTTTGCCGGTGGATATGATAGAGCAGTCATTTTTAAGGGCATCTGTATCTAAATAAATGTAAATAATATTGTAAAAATGTTCAGAAATGAGAAAATCGTAAATTTTATTTTCAGGAGATTGATTATGTATGTTTTGAGGAGAACGTTTGTCGTGCCTGTGACTCTGGTGGCATGTGTAGGGACAATATCTAGCATGGAAGAAAGCAAACGGCCTTTAAGAATCAGGAGAGCAAACACGAATATCAGCACCATGGATAGCGTAGTCGTAGGTTATGAGTACCGATTGCGTGAGAATTCCTCGTTGGAAAAGAATTTCAAATACTTCAGTTCGGTTGTTATTAATGGCGAATCATACATGACACCGCTTGATCTTGGTAAGTGAGTTTGAAAATCTAGTTCAAATTGGTTGAAAATATTTCTCAGTGAGAGCCATCACGCCTGGTGTTCCTCCATCTCCTAATTCAACTCCGTTGAACATTCCACTTGCCGATAAATCTTCAGAAGAATTAAGAACTTTTTCATCACATGAGATTCCTGATTTCTTTCGGTTTGGTGGGTTTTCCAACGGGCTCATTGATTACCAGCTGTTTTTAGTACTGGTCACATTACACGCAATCCCTCACGCCGAACTTCCAGTTGCTTTTGGGTAAGTATTCTTCAATATTTGAAACTGTTCTTTGACCTCATCGATATAGAATGTGTGCAGGAAATGATTTCAGCAACACCAAATTCCGCGGAAACGGTTTGAATGTTCATAATTTTGATTTCATCATGCAGCGAAATATAAAAATCCGTGGCCAAGGCTATGAAACAGACCATCAGGAAGGAGATATTGTGTACAAACTGTTTGGTTCCAACTTAAACAAAGAGCTTTCATTCGACGAGTTCAAAGAATTCCATCAGACATTACGTGATGAGGTTGTGAAATTACAATATTACCTGTTGAGTGATTTGACCACCACTGAAAAAGATGGTGTATCCATGTCCCTTCCTGGATTTGCTCGCAGTGTAGCGGCACTGGTGCCTTCTGATTACCGCAATTCATTTATCACACGTGCCGACGAGCTTAAACTGAAACGAGTCCCGGACTTGGTGATAGAACAAGAAATTCGCAGGAATCCAGGACTGGTCCCTGATACTACAGTGGGGCTTCAACTGACTGTGAGTCTTGAAGAGTACATTATATGGCATGAAGTATTAAGGTCGCTGGGGGACATGGAACAAGCTGTACGATATTATTCATATGAAGATGGACATTTTTCAAGGACCAATATCAACAGAGCTGCCAGTGCCGTAGCGAAAGTGAAATTAAGCAGAGCTCAAATCTGGTCGATATTTGAACTTTTTGATCCGGATAACACCAATGTGTTGAAGCATGAAGGATTTGTGAGGTTGTTACTTCCACATAGTATGGCAAGTGATCCGAGAAACGAGGACGAAGGTTTGGGATTGTTTTCACTAGCGGAATGTGTAGGAGTTTCATGCAAGATGTGTTATCGAAATTGGTATCACGGAACAACAGTTTTAAAAAAGTAAATGATTATTTCATACCTAATGCGAGCTCCATTTTGTGAATTTGAGTCATTAGTGATTGAATTTGGGTCCTTTGAAGTTCTATTTCTCGGTTCGCATTGTTCTCAGAAACGACAAATGACGATTCAACAACTTGTTGGTTTGATTCCTCGTGAATGCGATGTTCATCTGGCTGCTTCTTCTCCAATGCATTTCTGCTGCTTTTTAATTCTCGGCGTAAAACATTGATTTCATTCGTAAGCTCCGACGACTCTCTTAACAGCCTCATCTTATCCATTTGATGCAACTTCATATCCTTTTGAAGTTTACGTTTCAGCGATTCAACACTTTTCTCGAGGTACTCACGCTGTCTGTTGTAATCATTTGGAGGGGGTTCCGAAACTTTTTCCGTTTTCGACTCGCTTTGACAATATGACTTGTACATTTCAACAATCTTTGATTTCAATGAGCGGTAATCATCCAAAAGAGTAACAGTGTCCTCAATCTCACGCTTATATTCCTTTGCTGTGACTTTCTCAACTTCAATACACTTTTCTTGTGTCGTAATTTCCTTTTGCATGCCTTCCATCTTTAACTTTAATTCACCAATCATCAAATCAAGTGCAGCATTGCTTTTCTGATACTGCTCTAATTCCAAATCCATTTCCTGAATTTGAGTTCGCATATCTGAGATGTCCTTCTCTCGGGGTTCGATTTGACGTTTCAACTCTTTGATCTTGTAATCTAACACGAACTTAAACTTTTCAAGCTCCTGATTTTTCTTTTTCAAATCATATATCCGCTTCTCTTTATCTTGGATTGTTTCTTCACGTTCTTTGATTTCTTTCTTATGACCATGAATATCCTTTTCTAGACCTTTGATTCGTTCATACAAATCGGTTTCCCGTTCTACTAGTTGTCGCATTCTATCCTTCTGCTCATCTATATCACGTTGAAGTGATGCAAACTTCTTCTTCATGATTCCATTCTCTCCTTTTAATCGAAGCGTTGATTCTCTCTCAATAGTGAGTTTACTCACATACCTTTCTTTCAGTTCCTCGATTTCAAAATTGGCGTCGTCTTCTACCTCTAGTTTATTATCTTCAAAAGTATGCACCATTGTCAACTTGCCCTGTTCTATAGAATCGCGGGTAGCTAGCTCACTTGAGATTTTTCCTTCGTATAAATCAGTTATTTCGTTAACTTGACCATCATGACTTTCCACCAGCAAGGACGTTTCCTCCTCCCATTTTCGAGCTGCAGCTTCACCTTCTTTCACAAGATTATCAAAACGGCAGACCTCAGTGTCGATTTTTGACTGGAAAGAAATCTCCAAATTTGAAATTTCAGTTTCATGTTCCGTGCCCAACGCCTCCAACTTGTCTTGAAAAGAACTTTCCATCGAAATTTTTTCTCGTTTCAGCGCCTCGTACTTTTCTTTATCTTGTTCAAGTTCATCACTGAATTTGCAAGTGACTTCTTTGATCTTCTCATTGTAGTTCATATCTTTCAATCGGAGTTGATACTCATTATGCAGCGTGAGCTCATCAACCTTGTTCTTGAGTTCTTGCATAAGAGTATTCTTCTCTTCAAGGTCGCTTTTAGTCACCAATATTTCTTCTGCAAAAGCTATGCTAGATGTATCCTTTTCATTCTTTTTCTTGCCGATATCCATTTCTTCGGGCAGTTGAAAGATGGCAAGAGTTCCATCATAGCCGACTGAGAACAAGTACTGGTCATCGTGGCTAGTACATATCCGACATACTGGTTCAGAGTGCACCGTAAAATGAGATACCTGGTCCAGGTGAAGCTCTCCTTCCTTGTAAGTTTCCTTCTCTTCACTGTATTCTCCTAGAGATTCATTTCCTTGCTCCAATTGCGATTCAAAGTTGGATGTTAGGGGTAGACCACAACTTAATACGGTTGATACAGTTTTTAAAGTACCTGTTTTAAGTACTCTAAGAGTTTGGTCCAAATTAGATCGAGAACTCATACTTGCGTACAACCGTTTTCCAGATTTAGAAACTACAAACTTCTCAAAGGCAATATCAGAGTTCATTTGAAATATGAGATTCCCAGATGACATTTCCAGTTCCCGGATAGAAGTACATGGGTTGGAAGTACATAACGCGACATTCGCATCAGAATCCACCGACGCCGTGCAAAGGATGTTGTCAGTTTTTGAAATAAAACCTCCGTCTTTCTTTGTCTCTTTCACAGACCATCGGATAACAGCTCCATCAGCTCCAGCAGAAACGATGACTCTATCATCTGATGTCCAAGAGATAGAGTTGACCCTACCTGCATGTCCACGAAGGTTGTACACGCATTCGAACGTATAAGAATGAAACACCTGAATAGAATTGCCATTTGCAACAGCAAAGTACTGACCCCCAGTGGAAAACGCGCATTCCTTGCAACTTTTAATGGGAAACTCTTTGAAAGTTCGAATGTCATCCATAAGTAAGTTCATGAGTCGAAGTTTATCGGAAAATCCAACTAGTATATGTAATCCTGAAGGATGAAACGCCAGAGAATGAGGTTCTTCTTGAAATTCTTTACTAAGGACCATTGTTTTATCAAGATAATTCCATATTCGCACCACTCTATCCATCCCACATGTAGCTACCAAGGGCTTCCTAGTGCACGAATCTAAACCTGTGATTTGAAATGACGAAGAGGAAGGCGTAAATCCAAGAAGATTGCCATGTTTTGGATCTTGAATAAAAGGTCCATGAACAGAGGTGGACAACATCTCAAAATGTATCTCGTCACTTCGCATGATATCTGTATTAGACAAGTTGAGTAGATATGTTTGATTGTTGGAAAGGCTGCATGCAAGGTTATCTTCTGATATATCCATGCTAGTTACTTTACAAGGTTTTGAATCTACATAGAGCGTCTTGGTGTGTCTGAAGTGTTCATGAGGGTCTTCAGAAGATTCAAAGAAACGAAGTGAACTGTGAGGACCCCCACATATAAAACCTCCATTGTATGCCCTTAAAGAATCAATTGGTAACATCTCCAACTTGGGTCGCGAGCCTTCATGCTTCATGAAGGGTAGCGTTTTTTTGAATTCAAAATTTTCAAAAACTAGCAGCTCGCCGGTGTCACTACCCACTACCAGTGTGTCGTTTGCAAGCCAAACAAGACATGTATACTTCTGCGAATCTCGTTTCAAGACAAAGGAAAGTGGTTTCACAACTCCTTCAACTAGACGAATAAACTTTAATGTGTTTTCCCCTAGAATACAAATCACTGACGAGTCCCAGGCGCAAAATTCAGCCAACAGTATTTCATGACCTTGCATGTTTGATGCTCTGGTGGATACGAGGCATTTGTTCTTCTCCCATGCCCACATACTGAGCACCCAGTCAGGCTCACTAGCTTGTACCAGTAGCTGCTTGTTATCATTAGAAAACGACAAGTGCACAATATCTTCTGCTTCAATATCGTTGCAAACGATGACTCTACGCCGTTTCATAGTCGCTACATCGTAGATAGACACAGTTGGTTTTTCACCGCGTTCCGCAATCGCCACGTATCTTTTATTCTGGGATAATCCGATTGCTGTAATCCCTTCGGATTTCTCGGTGCCGAACAGAAACTTTTGGGTTCTCGTTTCCTGATTGAACAGCACTACTGTATGACCACAAGGATACATGACAGTATTCTCATCAATGTACAAAACATTGTTCTTCAAATCACCTCGAAGGCCAAACAAGTGAGATAGCTCCATGGGCCAGCAACTGAACGAAATGAAAGTGAATATGTAACGGCTCTGTGATTTTTTTATCCGTTATTATCTTTTATTATTACAGATTTATGGACGCACTCAAGACAGTAAGAGTGAGATTGGAGAATGGGCAAACCCGCGAATACAAAAAGGTAGGGATAGACACGTCAGTTGACAAGTTAATGGCAATTGTTGGAGACGCTGCTTGGCAATGGATCCTTGATTCTCATTCGCAAGGGGAGGAGCTGCGAGCCGTACTATTCAAACTTTGGTCTTTGATCGACACCTTGCCCCAAAACACAAGTGGATGTAGATTGTGGAAGAATGACATCAAGACACACCGCTTCATACGACCAGTCTGCCAAACCAACAAATCTAAAACGTGCTCTTTGGAAAACACTCCAAACAAGGTGTCTCGACTGGAGTTCATGCAAGGAATGCAAGAGATTCTAGGGATTATGATGAGTTGGTGCCATATTGATACTTTAATGCGTCATTTTAACAAATATGCCGCCAAAGAACTTAGTCGGAATTGCATTTGCAAATCTGCATTCGTCACTGCGCTATGGCCATACGTTTCCAAAAAGGCATTCGAATATATGTTATCCAGCAATACTGGATGTACAGCAAAAATAACAGGGATTGTTCTTCAGGGATTTTTAGTCGCGGATCCGAGAAAAGATCATCACTATGAATCCAAGTGTGACTCGGTTAGTAATCAGTACAGCATCATCGATGAAAATGATTTGTAACGGCAGAAATTTTCAATTAACTACTAATTGGTTTGTATTTACTATTCTTTTCTAGACATAATGGGACGTGGGCGAATCGATCTTCTCCAACTTGTTGCAGCACGTGTCCTCTTGGTCCTCCAGCCGTCATGGCCTCCAGCACCGCGACATGTTTCTTAGATCCACCGGATAGAATGGCGCTACTAGTAGAACCAGATGGCATCGCCGGAGTTGAATAACTTTCAACGATGGCGAACACAGATACATTGTTTTCAACGAGACCGACCCAGCCTCTCAAAGAAGGAATGGTGATCACAACAGCCACTTCAACTGGGATCCCTTTGGAACTACGCACTAAATGAACAGCAGCACGAGCAGTCCCACCAGTACCAAGAAGATCGTCCACAATTAAAACTCTATCTTCAGGATGCACTGAATTACATGGAATGCTCAGGGAATCTTCAGAATATTCGGTTTTGTATTTGGTTTCCAAAACCAATCCAGGAAGTTTACCGGATTTACGAGCCATAAAAAAAGGAATCCCAAGACGAAGAGCCAATGCCGGACCGAAAAGGAAACCTCGTGCATCAACACAACAAATAGAGGTCAGATCTTTGTTTTTGTATCTGGAGTACAAAACGTCGATGGCAGCACTGAAGGATTCCGGATTGCAGCACAATCCACCAACATCGAAAAACGCAGGAACACCCTTGAATTCGTAGCTAGGTAGATTATCCCCCACCAACTTCACTAATGGCTCTTCTTGAGGTGGCACAAAATACCCCGTCTCTACTTCAACAAACTCCATTTCCAAAAGTGATAGGTTCCGTAGACACTGATATGAGGTGGTCAACCCATTAAAAAGAGTAACGAAAAGTCATAATGTAAACGAGACCTAGAACTTGTTCAAATTGCAAAATATTGCTACATATCATTGTCATATCTCTATATGAAGAATTAAGTGTAAATCCATAGTCAGCCCAACGGACGATAGTTTCACCGGCATTCCTCTGAAATTCGATGAAGCCTCAAATTCAGAAAATTCGTTGACCATTTTTCAAAACCGGTCGAACTTCGAATGCTCCCCAATAAAATTTCAAAAATACAATCTTAACCCCTTCAAGAACCATCATTTAAACACTTCGTCCAATCATCATATCTAGTTAGCTATTAAAGGAATTCGTTCTTCCTTCATGCTAGCTAGACCAAATATTTGTTATTTCGACTACTGCATAGTTGAAGGCACCAGAAGTTTAATTGCTCCAAAAATTCATTCAGACTCGAGGTATGAAATCTTCTCAAATTAGGTTGAATTGGGAACCAAGCATTGAACCATCCGCCTCAGACAACCTCATCAACTCCTCGATCTCCCAGTCTCACTAGTTCAACGACTGATAAACATCATGAATATCCAGATCTTAAAACATATGAACCTGAAAGGACCTCAGGGCGAGCTGGTGTCTGACCTTGACTCTAGATAGAGATGTTTGTAAACATCCAGATGGTGGTAAATTCCGAATTTAAAATATTTAATTTTATTAATTAAACACATCAAAAAAGCCAACAACTCTCCAAATTTCCAGTTTTTAGTTTTCCCATACATTTGTATGGACCAAATACTGAATCTTTTACCCTTAATTTTTCATTCAATATTTAATCATTGGAACCCAACTTCTAATAATGCATTCAAACAGTTGATCTTCTCCACTTTCTTTCCTTGTATTTCTCCTATCCTTCTTTTCCCTTGTTCACAATACTGTTTTTTTGTACATATTTTGAACCCAACCCCAATTTTTCACAAAAATCGATTATGGTAGAAAAATGTTATTGGCATTGGTGCTGGTTGGGGTACGGATACGAGGATACTATTGCAGACATTTTTGGTAGGTATGCGAGATCATTTTGGTGATACAGAGAGAGGAACATCAATGTATAAAGTATTTTTAAATACTTTAGTGGCTACTTCA
>Ga0105053_10005911_pt1 | contig 17128 bp, 4 predicted proteins | sample BON01_FD_78093 | JGI IMG/M metagenome (GOLD analysis project Ga0105053, IMG submission 78093) | Freshwater microbial communities from Lake Bonney liftoff mats and glacier meltwater in Antarctica - BON-01 | ecosystem: Environmental > Aquatic > Freshwater > Ice > Glacier meltwater | place: Lake...
GGGGGGGGGGGGGGGGGGGGGGGGGGCGGGGGGGGGGGGGGGGGGGGGGGGGGGGGGGGGGGGGGGGGGGGGGGGGGGGGGACACCGGGCGCGGACGCCCCAGCGCCCCCCCCCTTCCCCCCCCCGCTCCCTCCCTCCTCAATCCGCACAAGCGAACATGACCACACAAAGGCCCGCCGGTGATCTCGCGCTGGAATGACTCGATGCCCTTCCCACAGGTTGTGGTGAAAAAACGCCGAGAGGCCTCGCCCCCCGGCCCCCCTTTCCGCCCCTCAGTAACGAGAAGACGAGGAAAAAGGGGGGACCGGGGGGGAGAAGAGCCAAACTTCGGCGCCTTTTTCTTGTCGGGAGGTGATCTTAAGGGCCAGCGCTTGGTTTTTTGTTTGTGTGTTCTCTCTTCTGCTTGCCCGTGAAGTAAGGGCAGGAGACGCGGGAGCCCGCCTGCTCCCTGCTTACGCGCATGACGCCGTCGCAAGATGGAAAAAAAACGTCCGTCCGATCACACAGATCACTTACCTGCAAGCAGGTGCGCCGCATTGCCGCGTCCACGTGCCCCGCCGCGCCGGCCGCCAGCGCGCCGACCGCCGCGTCGAGCGCGGGCCCGGGCAGGCGCGCGAGCGCGCCGGCGAGCCCGCCCGCCGCGCACGCGTGCAGCAGCGCAAAGTAGGCCTTCTGCAGGGAGGCGCGCTCGCGCCAGTCGTCCTCGCTGCCGGGGGTGGCCGCGGCGCCGCCCGCCGACAGCGACGCCATCATCAGCGGCGCGGAGAGCGCTGCGCCGCCGCGCGACGAGAGGGCGCCGCCAATGCCGCCGCCGGCGGACGCCTGGTGCAGCATGGCCGCGCGGCGCAGAGGCGAGGTGCCCCCCGCGACCAGGGCGCGGCACAGGGGCGAGCCAGCGGCCATGGGCGACGAAGCCATTGCGGCAGAGGCCGCGGCCGAGCCTGGCGCAGCGGCCGCCGCCGCCGCCGCCGCCAGCAGCGCCGCCGACGCCGACGTCGAGGGCGACGCGAGCCCCAGGCCCGCGCCGCCCCGCCCGCCCGTCCAGTCCCACCGCGGGCCCAGCGCGCCGTGCACCCGCTCGACCACGGCAGGGAGCACCGCCTGCGCCAGGGGCGCGAGCTCGGCGCCGAAGCGGGCGGCCAGCTGCGCGACGAGGCCGCAGACCTCCTCCGCGGCGCGGGGGTCGGCCGCCGCCGCCGCCGCCGCCGCCGCCGCCGCCGCCGCCGCCGCCGCCGCGGCTGCGGCCTGCTGGTGCTGGGCCTGCTGGCCGGGCGCCGCCAAGGCTCCTCCTTCTTGAGAGAAGGGTCCGACGGAAACACGCAAGGGGCCGGAGCTCGAGAGCGGGGAGGGCTCGCCGCCGTTGCCGGTGCCGCCGCCGCCGCCGCCTGCTGCGGCGGCAGCGGGAGGGCAGGGAGGGAAGGCCGCCGGCGCCGACGCGCGCAGCAACGCGTCGAGCGCGCCGGGCAGGCTCGGCGCGGCCGCCTGCAGCAGCAGCTCCACCATGCGATGCACGAGCGCGATGAGGCGCGAGCGCAGGTGGGCGCAGGCGCAGGCGGCGGCGGCCGCGCCCGACATCGCGCCGGGCGCCAGCAGGGCCCCGTGGCCGCCGCCGCCGCCGCCCGCCCCGTTTGCGCCCGCCGCCGCCGCCGCCGCCTCGAGCGCCGCCCGGTGCGCCCCGCGCGCGCCGTCGCCGGCGGCGTCTGGCACGAGCGCGGCCGACGCCTCGAGGCAGCGCGCAAACATGGCGCCGAGGGCCGGGCGCGAGCGGGTGACGAGGTTGTTCTTGAAGGCCTTGGACAGGCGCGACACTGCCTCCATCGCCTGAGCCACGAGCCACAGCGACGAGGGCGACTGCAGCAGCAGCGGCGGCGGGCCGCCGCCGCCGCCGCCGCCGCCGCCGCCGCCGTTGCCGCCGCCGCCGCCGCCGCCGCCGCCGCCGCCTCCGCCGCCGCTCCCCACGCCCGCCGAGAGGTGCACGGCCGCGGCCCTCCTGGCCGCCTCCTGCTGCTGCGCGGGGCCCGCGCCCGCCGCGGCCGCCGACGCCGCCGCCGCCACGGCCGCCGCCGCCGCCGCCGCCTCGGCCGGCACACGCGGGGCGTGCGCCTCGATCTGCCGCACCAGCGGCTCCAGCAGCGAGGAGAGCGCGGCCGCCTGCGCCTCGCCCGACGGCAGCGCCTCCTCGGGCGAGATCAGCAGGCCCGCCGCGTCGTACAGGTAGAGGCGGTCGTCGGCGGCCAGCACGGCGGCCGAGGCGGCGGCGGCGGCGGCGGGGCCGCCGGCGCCGCCCCCGCCGGCGGCCACGCAGTAAGGGTAGGGCAGCGCGGCGAGGGCGGCGGCGGCGGCGGCATATTCTGGCGTCGTCGTCGTCGTGCCGCCGCCTGCAGCGCCGGCCGGCGGCGCCGAGGGCGAGAGCGACGCCGCCGCGCCGGCCGGCCCCGACGCCGCCGACGGGGGCGGCGACGTCGCGACCACCGCCAGCGCGGGCCGCAGCGTCGCGAGCAGGCCCGGGACCAGCGGCCGCAGGGCCGGGCGCAGCTGCTTGACCACGCGCGCGAGCAGGTAGGCGCACCGGTGGCTGACGTCCGGAGACGGGTGGCCGACGCCGCTCTCTCCGAGCAGCGCGCGCAGCGCGGGCAGCGCGGCGGCGGCCGGATCTGGGGCGGCGGCCAGCACGCGGCAGTAGCGGGCGGTGGCCTCGGCGACGGCCAGGGCGACGAGGCGGTGGCGGCCGTGCGGCAGGGGGTGGGGGTGGGTCAGCAAGGACAGCACGAGCGCGCCGAGCGGGGCGGCGGCGGACGACGAGGCGTCGTTGCCGGCTGCGGCGGCGGCGGCGGCCGCTGCGACGCCCGACGGCCGGAGTGCGTGCTCGGGCGCGCCCTCTCCCAGCTCGTGCAGCAGCGTGACGGCCACCTCGACGTCCTGAAAGCTCGGGACTGGCATGTGGTGGTGGTGGTGGGGGTGATGATCGAGCGCCGCGGGGGGCGCGCCGCCGCCGCCGCCGCCGCCGCCGCCGCCGCCGCCGCCGGCCGCCGCCGCCGCCGCCGCCGCCTCTGCCGCCGCCCGCGCCAGCGCCTCCCCGGCCACGGCCCTGTGCAGCAGCCCCGCCACGAACGCGACCGCGTCCGGCAGCGACAGCCTCGCGGCCGCGCGCAGCAGGACGAACAGGTCGCGCCGGCGCTCCTCGACGGCGGCCTGCTCCTCGCGCGCGGCGAGGACGGCCACCTCGCTCGCCGCGCCGCCGCCGCCGCCGTTTGCCGCCGGGGGGAGCCGGCCGTAGGCGTCGCCCCGGGCGCCCTCGTTGGCCCCGCCGCGCGGGTACCGCGCGTTGGCCGCGACCCCCTCGAGCACCGCGCGCAGGTGCTCGCGCGCGCCCGGCGGCAAGGGCCGCCCGCGCTTGTCCAGGGCGCGCATGCGCGCCAGGTAGGCGGCGACAAACGGCGCCAGCGGCAGCGCGACCGTCTCGGACGCCTCCTCCTCGGCGCCGCCGCCGGCGCCGGCGCCGGCGCCGCCGCCCGCCGCGCGGAAGGCGTCGAGCACGGCCGGCGCCAGCTGCGCGAGCAGGCGCTCGGCCGCCGCGCACGCGCCGCCGGCCTCGTCCAGCGCGTCGCCGCCGACCTCCAGCCCCAGCGCGCGCACGCCGATGACGCTGTTCTCCACGCGCTTGAGAGCGTCCATCACCTCGCCCGCCAGCGCGGACAGCAGGCGGCTGTGCGCGGCAACCAGCTGGCGGCCCTCGTCCTGCTCATCGCCGCGGCCGCCGGCGGCAAAGGCGGCGCCGGCGGCGCCGCCGGTTTGGCCGCTTTCGTCGTCGTCGTCCTCGTCCTCGTCGTCGTCATCGTCATCGTCGTCGTCTTGACTGCTGACGAGGTCGTCGTCGGCGTCGTCGCCGTTCATGCGCCGCTGCTGATCGCACGAGCCGCCGTTGGCGGCGACGGCGGCGGCGGTTAATTCGTTCTCGTCCCGGCCTGCGCCGCCGCCGGGCGCCTTGCCGCGTTGCGCTGCCGTCGGCTGCGAGCCGCCCGCGTTTTCAGCGGCGGGGCTCTGCCGGACGTCTCCTGCCGTTGCTCTTGCTCCTGCTGCTGCTCCTACTGCTGCTGATGCTGCGCCCAACTGCCCGCCACCTTGCCGCCGCCGCCGCTCTCGCCGCCCGCGCCGCGCCTCCTCCCGCCGCTGCCGCCGCCGCATCCGCGCCGACGCCGCGTGCACGAGCCCCGCAGCCCACGCCGCCGCGGCCGGGACGATGTCCAGCCGCTGCACGAGCTCGATCTTGGCCACGGGATCCATGCGCTTGAGCACCATCTCGGCCACGACCAGGGCGGCGGCCGTGCGCAGCGCGGGCGGCGTCCGTGCGGCGGCGCCGCCATCGCCGCCGCCGCCGGCCGCCCCCCCGCCGGCGCCTGGCCCGCCCCGCATGATCCGCGCCAGCAGCGGCACGTACGCCCCGTTGGCCACCAGCGCGATGTCGATCCAGTGCACGTACCGCGCCGCCACCTGCAGCAGCGCGGCCGACAGGTCGGGCCTCCCCGCGTCCAGATAGGCGGAGGCCGACGAGCACCAAGCCTCGGCGAGCGCCGCCGTGTCGCCGCGCTCCCGCATCGCGTCCTTCAGGCCCATGGACAGGCGCGCCTCCTCCTGCGTGCGCGGCACGTCGAGCGAGACAAAGTCGGCGTCCACCGAGGCGCACACGCGCGCGAGCATGTCGGCCAGGTGCGGCGCGCGCGGGGCAGAGGCGGCCGCCGCGCGCCCGAGGTCGCGGAAAAAAGAGGGCCAGGCGCCGGAGAGGTAGTCGCGGACGGCCAAGGCGGCCAGGGCCTGGGCGAGCTTGTTGCGCAGGAAGGGCGGGTAGGGGGCGGCGGCGGGGACAGAGGAGCGGGCGGCGCCTTGAAGCGGACCGCCGGGGTGCCGCGGCTGCTGGGGGGAGGAGGGGCAGGGAGAGGCCGGGGCGCCGCCGGGACCGCCCTCGCCGCCGCCCTCGCCGCTGCCGCCCTCCGCCTGGACCCAGGACAGCAGCGCGGCGCGCACGGCCGCGCGCGCGGCGGCGTCGAGCGACGCGTACGAGTTTGAGACGATCTGCCCGCCGGTTTTGGTTTTCGGGTTGTGGTTGGGTTTGGTGTGGTCTCGAAAAGAGGTTGAGCGAGAGGCAGGGAGGGCGAGGCACCGTCGCGTAGCGCCGTGTCGCGGCAGCGAGGCGGCGCGGCGCGTCCTCGTCGTCCTCCTCGTCCCGCCGCAAGAAAAAAACTCTCTCACCTCGTGCAGCTGCTGCAGGCACCAGAAGCGCGTCTCCAGGTGGGGCGTCACGGAGAAGCGCTCGATGCAGAGGCGCCAGCAGTCCGGGGACGCGGCGACCGAGGCGACGTACGCCTCGGCTTGCTCCTGTTGTGGTTTGTGCCGGCGGCGGGTGGGAGGAGGAGAGAGACGACGGCGACGGCGGGTGTGAGCGACAACGGGCGGCGGCGACAAAGAGCGGCGTCGTCTTTTGCGCGCCAATCCTAGGAGGAAGGGCGGCCGATGGTCCGCGCGCGCACGACCTGAACTGCGACTGCTCGTGAGCTGTATTTAGACCCATGATGCCGGATCAGGCAAGAGGCCGGGAAAAAAGGCGCGGGCAAAAGGCAGGCTCTCGGCGGGGGGGAGCTCTCCCCGCGTCTTCTCCCGTCACTCTCCCTCTCACGCGCCGCTCTGCCAGCGACCGATCGCGCCAGCGCGTACTACTCGAGCGCACCTTGAGCTGCTGGTCCTGCGGGTGGAAGAGGACCAGCACCGCCTGCTCAAACTGGTCCGCCATCGCTGCCCGGCGGAGGGAGAAGTGGGAGGCGTCCGTCGTCCTTTGTGAGCGCGCGTCGCCTCTCTCAGTATCTGGGTTGGTGGGACGTCTATGGTACAAAGGGCGGCATGATGCTTGTCCTAGTTGGTGGAGACATCGGTGCTAAAATACAAATGAAACGGTCTGCTGGTGGGAGACTTGGGCGCGAGCGCGCGCCTTTGATCGGCCGCCGCGCCTCTCGCCCGAGAAATTCCTTCCGCTCTGCCGGCGACCGATTAGCGCGTACTACTAGCGTACTACTAGCGCGCACCTTGAGCTGCTGGTCCTGCGAGTCGAACAGCACCAGCACCGCCTGCTCAGACTGGTCCGCCAGCGCCGCCGCGCCGGGGGGCGCCGCAGGCTCTCGCTCAAGCCTCGGGCCGCAGAAAGAAAACGGCGTCCCTGCCGTCGAGCACCGCGCCCGCGTCCGGCAGCGCCGACACGTACGGAAGCCGCCACGAGGGGCTCTCCTGCTTGGTGCGCAGCAAGCCCAGCGGCACCAGGCACGACGCCGCCGCCTCCCCCCCGCCCTCCGGCGCCAGGCCCGCCGCCGCCGCCGACCCGAGCAGCAGCATCGCCTGCGCCATCTCGCCGTACGTCCGGCCCACGAACGCGCGCGGCACGGGCGCCTGCGCGAGCGGCGTGCCGCGACCGCCCGGGCCGTCGCCCGCGAGCGCCTCCAGCAGCGCGGGCAGCCGATAGCCCAGGTAGAGAGGCTGAACGGTGACGATCCCGTCGACGGCGGCGGGGAGGGCGGCGCGGCCCGCCGCGTAATACGAGCCGACCTGCCACTCGGCGAGACCTTCGGCGCGCGCGTCCTCCTCGACGGCGCGGCGGTCGCGCCACGAGGCGCGGGGCTGGCGCGTCGAGGAGGCGGGGGGGGCGGCCGCCGTTTCGGCCAGGGAAGCGGAGCGGGGATCGCGGGGCGGCGGGCGCCGAGGGGCGCCGCCGCTGCTGTTGCCGCCGCTGTTGCCGCCGCCGGGGCCCCCGTGCAGCAAGAGGCCGGGCTGCAGCAGGCGGACGCTCGACGTGAACGACAGCTCGACGACGGCGTGCAGGCTCTCGGGCAGCGGGAGCTCCGAGGGGGCCGGCGGCGACAGCGGGCGCACGCGAGGTTCGGCGGTGGGAAAGGCAGGGGCGCCGCCGCCGTCGGCGGTTGATGCTGCCGCCGCCGCCGCCGCTGTTGCCGCTGCCGCTGCGGCCGCTGCGGCGACCGCGCCGGGCAGCCAGGAAAGCAGCATGCCCTCCCAGCGCCGGCGGCCTGCGGAGCTGCGCGGCTCCCCCACCCCATAGGCGGTAAGCAGCGCGTCGGCGTCGGCCTGCACGGCGGCGCGCGACAGCGAGCCGTATGCGGCCTCGTCGCCAGAGGCGCCCCCTCCCGACGACGAGGGCGAGGGGAGGACGGGCGGGCCGCCGCCGCCCGCCGAGCCGCCGCGGTCCCGCGGGCCCACGTAAACGAGGGCGGCGCCCCCCTCGCGGCGAGCTCCGGCGGCCTCCAAAGCCGCCTTTTCCATGGGCCGGCCCGCGACGGCGCGAACGGTGACGCGCACCGGCAGACACGGCCGGGGGAAGCCGCCGACGCCGGGCGGGGGCGGCTGGCGCGACGACCCCGCGCCGCCGCCGCCGCCGGCCGAGGCGGCGGCGGAGGCGGCGGCGGCCACAGCGGCGGCGGCGGCGGCGGCGGCGGCCGCCGCGGCCTCCTGCTGCTCGTCGTTGTCGTCGCTGCGGCTGCTGGGGGAGGGCGACGCCCAGCGCGCGCGCCGCCGCTGCCGCCGCGCGGCCTCGGCGGCGGCGGCGGCCGTGTCCGCCGCCACGGCCACCTGGAGCGCCCGCTCGAGGGCGGCGGCGCGCTCGGGCGTGGCGTCCGGGTGGAGCAGGACGAGCGAAAGGCGAGCGGGCGGGCCGCTGCCGCGGCTGCCGCCGCCTCGGTCGCCGTCGCCGCCGTCGGCGACGGCGCCGGAGGAGGGTCCGGGGCGCGGCATGGTGCGCGCGAGCTGGCGCGCAAAGGGGAAGAAGCTGTCGGCGTGGCCGCAGAGGATGACGTGGCGGGTGGCGAGCTGGGCGGGCGGGGGCGGCGAGGGGCCTGCTGCCGCCGCCGCCGCCGCGACCGCCGCCGCCGCTGCCGCCGGTTGCAGCAGCTGCTGCTGCTGCTGCTGCTGCTGCCGCTGCTGCCTCTGCCTCCCGACGATCGTCCGCACCTCTTCCGCCAGCTCCTGCATCGACTCGACCGAGCACGCCTCCGCCTGGTCCTCGCGTTGCTGCTGCTCGTCGCCCTCCTGTCCGCCGCCGCCGCCGTCGGTGTCGTCGCCGCTGCTGCCGCCGCCGCCGCGCAGCGGACGTCGCAGAGACGCCGCCCCGTTGCTGCCGGCGCGCGCCGCAAGAGCGGGCCCGTCCATCGACGCGGAGGAGGCCAGCGGCGAGGAGGCCGACGCGTCCGGGGCGGCCCAGCCCGTCAAGCACGGGTGGCCCCGGCGCACGAGGTCCTCGAGAGCGGCCGCCTGCTCCGAGCGTGACGTGGGGGACGCGGGCGGCGGCGGCGGCGGCGAGGGCGGCGGCGCGGGCGGCGGCGCACGCGCGGGGCTCGCCGCGAAAGAAGCGGGCCTCGCCGGCGCTCCGGCGCCGGACGCCGCCAGGACGGCCGCCGCGCGCTCCCGGCGCAGCCCCAAGGCGCGCGCGACGGCGCGGGTGGCCGGGCGCGACGGGCGGGGGCCCTCGACAACGTCCTCGGCCAGGCGGTCGCCGCCGCGGCAGGCGCACAGCAGCTCGTCGCCCTCGCGCAGCGCGGCGGGCGGCGGGTGCTGCCTTTTGCTGCCGCCGCCGCCGCCGCTGTTGCCGCCGCCGCCGCCCGCCGCGCGTGAGGGGTTGAGCCGCACCCGCTGCCGCCGCCCGTCCACCAGGCCCAGCAAGATCACGGCGCCGCCCGTCGCCGTCGCGACCGCCTCGGCCGCCTCTGCGAACGTGCGGCCCGCGAGGTGCGCGCCTGCTTGCAGCGGGACGACGTCGGCGCGGCAGCCGTCTGCGTATTCTCGAAGCCACCGGCGGCTGGCAAAGGCGCGCCGCTCGGCGGCGGGGCCCGCGGCCTTGCCGCCGGCCCGCTTGCCGGAAAACGGCCAGCGCCACCGCGCGGCGACAAAGACACGACCACCGCCGCGCGCCCGCCCCTCGCGCTGCTGCTGCTCGTCCTCGTCCTCGTCCTCGTCCGTCTCGTCCTCGTCCTCGCGCCCGCCCCTCCCCTCCGCCAGCCCGTCCTCCAAGGGCGTCGCCGGGCGCAGCAGGTTGGCCACCAGGGTCGACGCGCCCGGCGAAAAGGCGCCCAGCGCGAGAAGGCGGTGGCGCGTCTGCTCGACGCTGACGACGACGTCGCGCCGCGGGTCCAAGAAGGGCGCCACCCGGCGGGCGGCGCCCTCGCGCAGCACCTGCACCCGTAGCGGGGTTGTCTCGGTGTATGCCTTGACGGCCCACGTGCGGAAGAGCACCTCGACGTCCTCCTCGGCCTCGTCGTCGGCGTCGTCGGCGCCGCCGAACGCGGCGGACAGGGCCGAGGCGGCGGCAGACGCGGCAGGCTGCTGCTGCTGTTGCCCTCCTCCTTGGTGGAGAAAGCCCGACCACGGCCGCGCGCCGCCCATGTGCCCGTGGCCGCCGCCGCCGCCGCCGCCGCCCCCGCCTCCGCCCCCGCGCGCCGCGAAGCGGTCGGCCGCGATGACCACGGCCTCGGCCCGCTCGAGCGCCGCGCGCTGGAGGTCGCCGGCGGAGAACACCGAGCCCTGGAGCAGCGTCAGGCGGCGGCCGCGCGCCTCGGCAATCTCCTGGAGCGCGAGGAACTCGGCGCCGGGCTTGCCGGCCGTGAGCGCGACGACGTGGGGGTCGCGCTCGGCGGCGAGGGCGGCCGAGGCCGGGGCGATGACGAGGGGAGGACCGGCGGCGTCGGGGCCGGCGAAGACGTCCGGCCCGGCGGGCTGCTCTCGCCGCCGGCGATGCTGCCGCCGGGCGGCGCGCGCCGCCTCGCGCCGGGCGACCGCGCTCAGGCCCGCAAGGAGGTCTTCAAAACCTCTCACGTCCGAGAGGCGCGACGCGCTCAGCACCACGAACGGCCTCCTGCCCGTCGGCAAGGGCCCCGCCGCCACGGGCCGCCCGGCCACCTGCTGCGCCAGCTGCTGCGCGCGGGCGGGCACAAACACGATCGCGGCCACCATCAGGATGAGCACGACAGCGCGCCCCGCGGCCGTGCGCGCGACGATGTCGCCGTATCCGATGGTCGTCAGGGACGAGAGCACAAAGTAGAGGGCGTCGTGCAAGGGTAAGCGCTCGACGGCGGCGACGAGCGCGGCGCCGGTCGCGGCCAGCGCGCCGACGCCCGCCGCCAGCGACAGCAGAGGGACGTTGTAGGCCCCCCACAACAAGGCGCCGCGGGACGTCCGCATGCGCGGGAGGTTTGCCGACAGCATGACGAGGCGCAGCAGGCGCAGCGCGCGGAACACGCGCAGCCAGCGCAGGCCCGAGGCGGCGGCGGCGGGCGCGACGGCGCCGCCCGTGGCGAGCGCGATCAGGGGCTCGAGCAGCGCGGGCGCCGACGAGGCCAGGTCGAGCAGGTTGGCCGGCAGCAGGAGCGCCCGCAGCGGCGGCAGCGGGGACGCGCCGACGCGCCGGGCCAGGTCGACCGCGAACAGGGCCGAGAGCGCAAAGTCGAGCGCGGCGCGCCAGGAGAGGGGGGCGGGCGGCGCGTAGGTCGAGGCGACGTAGAGGGCGACGAAGACGACCGAGGCGGCGAGCTGGGCGCGCGGGCCGGCGGCGTGGGCGAACAGGTTTGCCGCGGACGAGGCGGCTGACGCGCCGAGGGCGGCGAGCGTCGTCGCCTTAGTCGTCCATCCGACCGAGGCGTCCGACGCGCCCTCATCCGCCTCCCGCGCCCGCGCCTCGTCGTCCCATCGGTGGTGCGGCGCGCCGGGGCCGATGAAGCGGGCGCGGTGGCCGGCGCGCCGCGACCTTTCGGAGACCGTTGTTGTCACGGGGTAGGGCCGGCGGCGCGGGGCGCCGCCGCAGCCCGGGGCCCATGATGAGGGCCGTCGCGAGAGGTCCATTTCAGGATCCGATGGACTAGACCATCGCGGGTAAGGACGACAGATTTGATTGTGTCGACGGCCGAGTGTGCGCGCGCGCTTCGTGTCGGGCCGACGCAGGCGCGCAAACGACGCGCGCGGAGGGCCCTCGAACCCCTCTTCCCTCTCCTCATCCTCAACGCACAAACGAACAACCAGCGCCGCGACACGGCCGCCCTCTGCGGCATGAGCGATTGAGAAAGAGGAGGAAGGAGCGCGAAAGAGAGAGAGGAAGGATGGACGTCACCCTGGTGAGATCGCTTGCCTGCACGCGAGACCAAGGCGCGCGCGATTCATCCACAGAGGCGCAGAACGACTCGCGCCGGCGTCGACGAATGCTGGCCGAGTACCTCCCGAAACCTGCATTCATCGGGGGACGCACGGCATGGGCGAAAAAAAGCGAACAATGCGTGCGCGCGGCGACGGCGTTCCGATGCGCGCCCTCCGCGACGCCGCCTTGCCACGCTCTCTCTCTCGCTCTCGCTCACTTTCCGCTCCCCTCCTCCTGTGCTCACCCCTTTCCAATGCCAAACACGCACGACCATAAATAAACAACAGACCCCCTTTGGCGGCCCCGGCGCGCCCTGCACCCTCCTGCACAGCGACGCCCTCGACGTGCGCATCGTTCTCGACTGCGGCGCCACGCCCGTCGGCCGCCCTGGCTCGCCCCGGCGCGGCGGCTTGGCGCTCCTCGCGCCCGACGCGCGCGCACTGGTGGCTTCGGCCCCGCCGTCGCGCCGGGACGACGCGTGCCCCTTTGCCGACGCCGTGCTGATTACGAGCCCGGCCGCCTTGCTCGCTTTGCCGCTGCTCTACCGCGCGGCCGCCGACGAGCAGCAGCGGCGGCGGCAGCGTCAGCGGCGGCGGCAAACGGGCGGCGCCAGCGAGCAGCAACGGCAGCAGCAGCAGCACCAGCAGCAAGACGACGACCTCGCGCCGCCGCCGCTGCCGCTGCACACCTACGCGACCGACGTGTGCCTCGAGGTCGCTGAGCACTGGATCGCGGAGCTCTTGGACGCCGAGCGGCGCGCGGGTCCGCCGGCAGCAGCGCAAGGCGCCAACGGCAGCAACGACCGCGACGGCGGCGAGAGAGCGATGGCGACGGCAGCAGCACCACCACCACCAAAAACCACAACGACAATGACAACGCCGCTGTTTTCGGCCCGCGACGCCCGGCGCGCGCTCTCGTGCGTGCGCCCCGTCCGCCTCGGCGAGCGCCTGCCGCTCCCGGGCGGGGGCCGCGTCGTCGCGTGCGCGCTCCCGGCCTCTGGCGCGCGCGCCGGCGTGTGCGCCTGGCGGCTGCGCGTCGGCGCCACGGAATCGATTTCGTACATCGGCCCGTGCGCGTCCTCGCTGCGCGGGCACGCGCGCGCGCCCGAGCTGGACCGGGCCGCGGGGGGTGCGCGCGTGGTCGTGCTCGCGCCCGGGGCCGTCGCCGGGCCAATGGGGCTGCCGTCGTCGGCGGCCGGTGGCGGCGGCGGCGGCGGCGAGGACGAGGCGGAGGCGGCGGCGATGCTGTTTGCGGCCGGGCGCCCGCGGCCGCCGCTGCTCGAGCAGGGCCTGCGGTCGGACTCCGCGGACCCCGCGGACGTGCGCCACGCCGCCGCCGTGCACCGCGCCGCGCGCGCGGCGCTGGACGCCGTCCGCGCCGCTGGGGGGGCGCCGGCCAGCGGGGGATGGGCGGGGACGCCGGCGGCGGCAGCGGGAGCGAGAGCGGGAGCGGCAGCGGAAGCGGCAGCGGCGACGCCAGCGGCGGCGGTGACCGTGGCGCTCGACCCGACCGGCGCCGCCTTTGACTTTCTCGAGGCGCTCGAGCACGAGTGGCTCCATCCTATCTTGTCCGGGGGCGAGGGAGGGGTCGCCGGCGACGGGGGATCGGAGAACGACATGGAGGACGACGAAGAGGAAGAAGAGGAGGGGCAGCTGCGGCAGCGGCGGCGGCGGCCGGACCCCGCGTCTGGCGCCGCCGCCGCCGCCGCCCCGCCGCCGCCGCCGCTGCGCGTGCTCTACGCCGGGCCCGCCGCCGAGGGCAGCCTGGCGCTCGGCACGAGCGCCGCGGAGAGCCTGTCCTCGGCGCGGCTGCACAAGGTCGTGCGGCGCGCGGCGGCGCCCTTTGCGCACGCACGCATGCTCGTCGGCGGCGACGGCCAGGGCGACGGCGGGGGCGGGGGCGGCGGCGGGGGCCGCCGGGCGAGAGCGGCGGTAGAGCTGCGGGTCGAGGCCGGCGGCGGCGGCGAGACGGGGCCGCGGCCGCCGCGGGACATCCTGATCGTGCCCGCCGCGCGCGTGCTGGCCGGCCTGGCGCCCTCCGCGACGGAAGGCCGCCTGATCCTCCTGGGGACGGTGGCCGCCGCCGACGACGGCGGGGCGGCCGCCGCCGACGGCGCCGCCGCTGCAGACGGCGCTGCCGCCGCCGCCGCCGCCGCCGGGGGGACGCCACGGCCGCCGCTGCCGTTGCGCGTCCCGCTCCCGGGCGAGCGCGGCGTCCCGCCCGCAGCGCTGGCCGCCGCGCTCCTTGCGGGTTGCAACCCTTCCGCGCCGCCGAGAGGAGTGGTGGTGGCGGTCGCCTCGGAAGTGGACGCACGAGCACTGCGAGGCGCGCTGGCCTGGCCGGGCGGGGCGGCCGACGCCAACGCCGCCAACGCCGCCGACGCCAACGACGCCGCCGCTGCCGCCGCCGCCGCCGCCGCCGCCGCCGCCGCCGCCTCGCGGGTGGTTGTCGTTTACGGCGGGGGGGCGGGCGGCGCGGGGCGGGCGTGCGCGCTGCCGCTGGGCCCGCCCTCGCCGGCCCCCCTCTACGAGGCGTGGCTCGGCGGCCTCCTGGCGGCGCGCGCCGTGCTCACGCCGCTCCCGCACGCGCCGGGGCGCCCGGGCGCCCGCGCGGCGGCGCGGCTGCCGCGCGTGCGCCTGTGCCGCGAGACGTGCGGCGGCGGGGCGTGGCGCGTCGATGAAGAGGAGGGGGAGGAGGAGGAGGAAGCGGGCGAAGGCGGGATCGGTGGCGGTGGCGGTGGCGTCGAAGCGGCCGTCCTCGACGCGCTGCGGCGAGGCGGTTTCGAGGTAGTGAGCAGGCGCGTGGAGGAGGTGGAGGAGGAGGAGCAATGGGAGGAGGAGGAGGAGGGGAGCGGCGGCGGCGAGGAGGGGATCGGCGGCGCCGTCGGCGGCAGCGGCGGCGGCCGCCGCTGCGCGGCCGTCGTGCTTTCCATCGCGGCGGCGGCGGCCGAGGTGCGGCTCGCGCTCGCTGCGACGTCGCCTCCGGCGGTCCGGTCGGTTCTCGTGCTCAGCGAGGACGCCGCGGTGCGCGAGAGGCTGCAACGTTGTTGCGAGGAGGGCTTGCGCGATCCCACGATTGTGTGAAAAAGATGCCGCGGCGGCGCTCGTATAAAAACGGCGGGGACTGGCAACTGCGCCTCGCCATCGCCTCGCCCCGCCGCCTCTCCTCCTCTTTTCCTTCTGGCGCACCAGTCCTCCCGCCGCCCGAAACCGCATTCCGCTCGCCACTCCTCGATCCGACCAGCACCATCATCCGAGTGGCGCGACCCCCCACTCAATCCTCTGCCCGTGGACAAACAAGCAAAAAAAAACCCTTCTGTTGGACGCCTGTGCGGCATCATCGCGACAAAGCGGCCCAAGCAGGGGACCCGACGCCATGTTCTTGAAGAGCGCGTCGTCGGACGCGCGCCGGGACTCGCGCAAGAAAATGCGCGACTCGGCCGGCGGTGCGTTTTGTTTGCACTTGAGTCGAGCGCGCGCGCGACGCCGCCGCTTCCGCCGACGCCGACGCCGACGCCGACGCCCTCGCCGCCGACGCCCACGCCGACGCCGACGCCGACGCCGACGCTCTCACTCGCCCGTCATGCCCCCCCCCTCCCACGAACAACAACAACCACCCAACAATCGACCGACAGCCTCCAGGGGAGAAGGAGGCAGCCTCAGCGAGGGCCTCCTCCCGACAGGGCCATTGCCCGAGAGCGCCGAGGCGGGCCCGTCGTTCACGTCCCTCCGCCAGCCGGCGGAGGCGCTGCCGCAGCAGCAACAGCAGCAGCAGCAGCAGCAGCAGCAGCCGCTCTACTCTGCCGGCGCGGCCTTCCTGTCGCGCAACAGCTTCCGCCACGGCGCCCTGCGCCAGACCCTGTCGATCCGCGCGGGCGCCGCCGCGGCGAGCGGCGCCGAGGCCGCGGCCACGAGCGCCCTCGCCGCGCACGACGAGGAGGAGGCGGCCTCGGCGGCGGGGTCGGCGGCGGCGGCGGCGGCGGCGGCCCACGCGCCCGGCGCGCCGGCGGCCGTCTACGCCGACGGCGCCGCCAACGGCGGCGCGGCGGCCTCAACCCGCGGCGGCAAGGCCGCCGCCGCTACCTCCGGACAGCTGGGCCTGCGGACCGATTGCCTCGCCCTCCGGGAGATCGTCTTTGGCTCGTGGCTCAACCTATTGATCTTTTGCCTCCCCCTGGGCATCGCCTCCGACGCGCTCGGCTGGGGCGCCACGGCCACGTTCGCGCTCAACTTTTTCGCCCTGGTCCCGCTCGCCCTGATCCTGGGCGACATCACGGAGGACCTGGCGGTCCGGTTCGGCGACACCATCGGCGGCCTCATCAACGCCACGTTTGGCAACGTCGTCGAGATCATCCTGTCGGTGGCGGCGCTGCAAAAGGGGCTCTATCAGGTTGTCGCCATGTCTCTGCTCGGCAGCATCCTGTCCAATCTGCTGCTGGTGCTCGGGTGCTGCTTCATCTTTGGCGGCATCTACTACAAGCAGCAGAGCTTCAACGCCGTGGCCAACCAGGCGTCGTCCTCGCTCCTGTTTCTGTCGTGCATCGGCGTCGTGCTGCCGACCGCCGCCGCCCGGCTGGCGCCCGCGGGCGAGAAGCGGATGTCGCCCGCGGACGTGCTGCAGATCTCGCGCGGCACGGCCGTCATCCTGCTCGCCATCTACGTCGCTTACCTGGCCTTCCAGCTTGGAACGCACGCGCACCTGTTTGGCGGCTCGGAGGACGACGGCGAGCCCGTGCTCACGCTGCCGGGCGCGTTTCTGGCGCTGGCGGCGGTCACGGGCGCCGTCGCCGTCGCGTCGGAGTACCTGACGGGGTCGATCGAGGCGTTTTCTAAGGAGTCGCACCTGTCGGAGGCGTTCGTGGGCATGATCATCCTGCCGATCGCGGGCAACGCGGCGGAGCACGTGGTGAGGGGGCTTTGTCTGAGCGAGCGGGCGGGGGGGGGGGGGCGTTCTTTTGTCGTTGCCGTCGGGAGAGCGTTTGTTTCGCCGCCTGCTGCCCTTGTTGTTTCGCCGCCTGCCGCCTGCTGCCCTTGTTGTTTCGCCGCCTGCCGCCTGCTGCCCTTGTTGTTTCGCCGCCTGCCGCCTGCTGCCCTTGTTGTTTTGATGCCGACGGCTTGCCGCCGCCGCCCTCCGCCCTTGCTGTCCTGCACTCACACGCATCACCCCTCACCCATCTCACCCCTGCACACGCACACAAAACACACGCACACCACAAAACGTGTCGAATCCCCCTTTGCATGGCGAATTCCCCCGACCAACCCCCCCCCCAAAAAACGCATAACAGACCGCCATCGTCGTCGCGATGAAGAACAAGATGGACCTCAGCCTCGGCGTCGCCGTCGGCTCCTCCATCCAGATCGCCCTCTTCGCCGTGCCCTTTGTGGTGCTCGCCGGCTGGGCCACGGGCCGGCCCTTCTCCCTGGATTTCGATCTCTTCTCCGTGATCGCACTAGTCATCTCGGTGCTGCACGCAAACCTGGTTACGGCGGGCGCCACGTCGCACTGGCTGCTGGGCGTGGAGCTGGTGTCGACGTACGTGCTGATCGCGGTGGCCTTCTTGTACAGGTGATGGGGTTCGGGCGGCGCAGCTTGGAAGAAATTTTTCGCACCCGGTGTTAAAAACCGAAATAGACCGCGAGCGCGAGAGAGAGGGCGCAGAGGGCGCAGGGGAAAAAAGGCGGGGAAAATAGGCAGAGGGGAAAAGGGGCGGGGGGGGCGCCCTCGTCTCGTCGTTTCTAGCCGCCCGCCCTTGTCGCCTCCCCCGCGACGCGGCACTGGCCGCGAGCGCGGCGGCCGCGCGACTGGGGGCCCGGCGAGGTCGCGCCGAGGCGGGGGGGGGGGGGGGGGGGGGGGGGGGGGCGGGGGGGCGGGGGGGAGGGGGGGGGGGGGGGGGGGGGGGCGACTGAGGCGCAGCGCCAAAAAAAACAAGGCGGGAAAAGGAGGAGAAAAAGAACACAA
>Ga0105053_10005914_pt1 | contig 17124 bp, 11 predicted proteins | sample BON01_FD_78093 | JGI IMG/M metagenome (GOLD analysis project Ga0105053, IMG submission 78093) | Freshwater microbial communities from Lake Bonney liftoff mats and glacier meltwater in Antarctica - BON-01 | ecosystem: Environmental > Aquatic > Freshwater > Ice > Glacier meltwater | place: Lake...
ACACATACGCGCACATACTGCTCGTTGTCGACGGCGCACGCACGTACACAAACGCACACTTACACTTACACTTACACTTACACTTACACTTACACTTACACTTACACTTACACTTCACTGACACGCACTCGCACACGTACACGCACACGTACACGCACACGTACACGCACACGTGCACGCACACGCACATGCGCAACCGCATCCACACCCGTATCCACACCCTGACCCCCCCACACACTGCTGACGGTGAAAGCGGAGGCAATGGTTGGAGAGAGGAGTGTTATAGCCGAGGAGTCTTATAGCTGAGGAGTCAAGCAGCCCATGCCCAATCCACGCAGACATAGAGACACACCTGAGATCAGCGGCAGCCTGAAAGAGAAGCGGTATGGAAATGGAGCGAGTGACGGCAATGCTCATGATACTAGCTTCGTCGCCAGGAAGGCCACGTATCTGCACATCTGCCGCGGGTTCCTGTGTGTGTGCAACCACGCACTTATTGCCCTGCCACACCAATTCTGCTTGGCTGCAAGCACACATAGAGGCGGCAAAAGACAGCGACAGCAAAAGTCACGGGCGTTGGGAAGGGCGGGAGCGCAGCAGCACGGGAATACAAGGAGGGGGGAGGAGGGGCTAATGTGAGAAGAACACGAAAACGGGAGGGCCAGTGAGAGACGGTGAGGCACGGGATAGGACAGACCAACATGAGCTTGCCATTGACAGTGGCAGCGGAGGTGATGGCGATAAAGGGCGACTGAAATGCCTGGGTGCGCACGCCTGGCATATCTAGATGCACCAGCCTCAGCCCCAACGCTGCTTCAACCGGCGCGCTGCGCAGCGACACCTGCTCTACCAACGAAGACATACTCGCCCCCCCACCACCCGCGCCACCCGCTCCGCCCAATGAGCCAGGAGCGCTAGTCACAAGAGGAGGTGGGAACTCAAGTACCCCCACACCACCGCTGCTAGCGTCAGTGTCGTCATTGCTAGAGGATAGCGCCGTTTTTTTGCTCTTGAAGGTAAAGGTGGTGCCAACTGAGTGTACCTGCTGCGCAGTTAAACCCTTTGCGAAAGTGCCCGAGGAGCTTGGCGCGGTGGTCACAGTTGCTCGTCCGGCGGTGAGTGATGTGCGTCGATTGCTTAATGGTGCTGCTGCTACGGGCGCAGCGTGCACATTCTCGGCATGCCACATGGAGCCCTTGATGAGCGCCTTTTCCCACGAGCTTGCTTCCTTGGCTGAGTCTGCGGCTAGGAAAACGTCGTCTTTCGTCTGCCACGCAAGTGGCACATGTGAGAACTCGAGTGCCGTGCACGTGTATGCACATCGGCATAGCCCGAGACGCCGCTGAGATGCTGCAGTTGCAACGCTGCATGCACAAGCACAAGAGCGCCCACAGTTGGCAACTGTGTGCACATCGGCGATGCAACAATATCAGAGAAAACACCTGCTGAGAAATGGTGTGCGCTGTAGTGTTGCATGAGATGGCGTGCGCGATGGTGTTGAAAGAGAGTTGGTCTTGAAAGAGAGGAGAGCGAGAGGGGGAGGGGGAGGGATAGAGAAGACCTCCTGGAAGATACTCTTGCGCGCAGCTAGACCAAAGGGACGTCGATCGTCGGAACGATGCACCACCACACCGTCAAGACAAATGAAGCGAAGGGCACTAGTCAGATCTGCGTCCGATGCAAACAGTACCTACACCACACACCGAGTGAGTGCACTAAGAGAGGCAGATGCAGTCATGACAATGCGTCATGACAATTGTACATAAGAGGCAAGCAGCCACACACCAAACCGACACCGACACACAAGGTAGCATGTGGGCAAGAAAACAGCATCCCAAAGACAACCTCTCCCTCTCCTTCTCGCTCCCACTCTCCCTCTCCCTGTCTTTCTCTCTACTACAGGACAGAGCATCCCAAGAAGACAGTATGCCACGCACAAGACAAAAGTCAGCGGGTGCTCGAGACATACCAGGCTGTTCCTAGCACGTTTGGCAAAGACTTTGTCCCATGTCTTAGTGCGTGTTTGAACCTCTATCCACCCGTGCTTCTGGCCCTTGGCAGCTTCGCCCGCTTCGCCGTAGCACACTCCCCATACCACAGGTCCTTCCCTTGTAGGTGCACGTGAGCGCGGCGCAGGTCGAGGAGCACTTGGGGTACCTGCTGCTGCCGCATCGCCGTGTACACGTGCGTGGTTCCGGGCGCTCCGCTGTTCCGAGGTTGGCATGACTCCCTGGCGCTCACGCTTCAAGTTGGCAATGGCTGTCACGATTCGCACCTTGTCGTTGCCAGTGATGGCTAGATCTTGCAGATCATCGTCTGTAAGCTCCAAGAGCGCGTCGAGATTAACGCGGTTTAGTTTCATCACCTGCACGTGTGCTGCTAGGTCATGTTTCACAAGCCACTCCTCGACGGGATCCACAACTCTCGAGGCGCCGCGCATCATACAGTCCGGTGCTACACTCGCTGCCTGATCCTTGTGCCAACTTGCAGAGGATTCCGATCCAACACCAGCTAAAATGGACTGCACCGGCGCAATTTCTGAAAAGGACGTGCTGGACGCTGACGTGGCCAAGTCCTTGTCGTGTGATAGATCACAAGTGCTGTCGAGCGAGTCGTCCACTGTAGATTGCACTAGCTTCCCGCGAGCCAGCTCATTGTCATTGATGACCGATACAAGCGCAGTCTTGAAGGTGGCAAAGGCGCCACACAGCTCTTGCTGCGTGAGCGACGGACGCATCTCAGCATAGAGTGACTTGGCGTCGCCAACAAGAGCCACACATACAGCATGCTGATGATCAACACTGCACAGAGTTTTTTCGGCGTGTGGGAGAAAATCAGCGAGGATTGCTTTGAAGCCATCTTTGCCGATTGACTGTGCATGCTCCCTCGTGGCCACCGCCTGCTCTTTCCGCATACCTGCCATCAGCTCTGAGATTGATGAGAGGGAGACATTAGCACCCGCCTCGCAATGCGCAAGGTCATTGGGCAAACCGAGCACATCCCGATCTGTATTGTATAAGTGCGACGCCAAGAAATGAAGCAAGGTGACGCCATCAACATTTGAGCGCATGTGAATAGCTTGGTTGAGCGCCTCCAAATGAAACGCCGCTGCATTTCCCATGCTGGTGCCGTGGTTCATGAAATTGCCGACCGCAAGCACATGCAGCATGAAGCGATGGAGACGCTTACACTGAGTGAGCTCAGTCAAACACATGACAAGGGAAGACAGCTTGTCGTCTAATTCAGTACATCGGTCATCAAACGTGAGGATCAAAAGATGGACTTGCAATCGTTCCTTGTATCGGTGGATCGCAGCAACCTCAAGAAAGAAGCGCTCGGCAGACCCCAACATCGACACGTCTCCCGTGTACGCCTTGAGAAGCTCAATCTCTTCTTCCGACGGCACAAACTTGATGAGCTCTGTGGTCTTGTCAACATCTAACACAGCTGTGTCGAGACTCAGTACGGCCTGTCTCAGTTCTTTAAAGGTGCAGCGGAATTTTGACAACATGATGCTCACGTTTTGTGCCCGCCGCAGGTCAATGAGCGCTGTCTTTTGAGGCCTGTTCAATTGCGGCGACAGGTCAGCACCTATTCGCACAGTCTGGTTTGCAGAAAAAAGGATCTCCATCTTGGCTGGTTCCAAGAGCCCCACAATTTCATTCCACTCTTCCGTTTGAGCGTGCGTCCACACCGTGTCGACACTCTCGTTCGGAGGCACTTTTTTCCAGTGTAGTGGCCGCATCGTCACCGATGGAGTTGGACCTGCATATTCTGCTGTGGCGAGATTGATATATTTTGAGACGACTGCTGTGCCTGGCAGCGGAGGGGCTGGAGGAGCAACCCCCAACCCTGGAGGAGGTGGCGGTAGAGGTGGGGGCAGCAACGTTGAGGGAGACTTCTCTGTCGAATCTGCGAGCGGCCCCCGCTGCACTGGCGCAGGTGGCGGCAGAGAAGGTGCGTTAGAACGGTACTTGCCCCCCTGAGCAATCTCGAGCTGCTCCTCAAGTTCTGTAATTCGTCGCTGGTAGGCACTCACGTCCCCCACCTGCGATTTTGACGCAGCTTTCACAATTGATTTGGCAGATTCCACTACGTCGCCTGATATTTGATCCCATACTTGGGGAGAGATTTTTCCAGAGCTATCTAAGACATGCAACACCTCTAGGACTGACTCTAACGATTCCACCGAGGATAGTATCACCTGCACCACCAAACGCTCAAAATTTCACGTCAGCATCCTCGGTAGAGGGCCAAAGCACACCAGATGCCAGAACAAAGAGCAAACGCCACGCAGGGCGGGCAAAAAGATACCTTGTCGGTAGAGCTGACGTTTGAGCGGATCGCACTCAGCAGTGCACGGCTGCAGTCTGCCACACTAGTGTGTGCAGAATCATTCGGATCCCTCCCATCTGCGACACTAGCGCGCGCAAAAACATTCAGATTCGGGTCCTTGACGTCCTTGACATGCACCATCAAGCCAACGTATGACTTTTCCTTTTTCGGAAGTGCATTTTTCCGTAGGGTCACGGGGTCATATACTGCAGGCTTTTTCAGCAAGTCCAACTTGACGGCACCCCCATGCAACTCGTCAACAAAGGCGTATGCCCAGTATTGCGTCTGCACAGTGCCCGCGGACGACTTTTCTCTGACAGTGTGCTTGAATTCGAAAAAGAGAATGGATCCAGCCCCAGCCTCTTGTCGACACTTCTTATGCAGCGTAAGCTGCTGACTTAGCTTCTGTGAAACTGCGCCCTTGCCATTTGGCTGTAAAACATTATTATCAAAGAGATCTCCAAACCCCACCTCGCCAAAATTTCTCACCACTCGACCATTTTTGTCGGCCAGCTTGATCTCGAGATGTGCAAGGGCATACGGTCCAGTCTTGTTGACGTGAAATTCCTCCAGCATCACAATGAGGGATGGAAGCGAGGTTTTGAAGTTTTTGGTCAAGACGTGTTGCAAGAGCTGCAGACTGGCAGCAGCAACTAAATGCTGAAGCCAGATGCCGCGTTCTTCCTCGTCTGGAGCACACAAATAGACATCGTCCATGCCCACCTTGATGGAGTTTGCTTGTACATAAATGCAATTTTCAGCATGAAAGGTGGACGATATAAGCGCACCCTGCAGCTGTCTAGTAAAGATCGGCTTGAGCACAACGTGGTCGGAAGACTTGAAGATATGGAGCGAGGAACCCTGAATAACTGCAAAGCCACGTTTCCATTTTTTGCCAGTGTGGTCGCTCCAGGTCATGTAGCCCTTCTTTTGCTCGAAGTTGACCTGGTCGGCAACCAGCTCAGAATTGTCCCTTTCTCGTTTGTCATGGCCTGTAATGAAGACTGTCTTGTCTTCCACAGCCTTATTTGTCGTCTCGTCACTGTGATTGCGTTGGGATTTAAAGGCCTGCTTGAGCGCAGCGATGGCATTGAGCAGCATCAGCCGGTTGGACACAAGTTTCATCCCCATCTGCTGCAAATCCTTGTCGGTTAGGACAAACAACTCGTCGTAGTCGATCTGATTAATTGCAAAAGTCTCCTCGTACTGCCCCCATCCAATGTTGCGCAGCCAAAGCAAGACATCGTGAACGCCAGGCTTCAGTTTTAGTGTCGCTTTGCCTGTTCTCATGTATTCAGCGTCATCGACGGCTTGTCCCAGCGCCCTAGCGCGCTCGCGCGCGAAATCTGTCCACGTCGACGAGCGTTTGCCAGTCTCCTCGAAGTCTTGCCGGTGTGCGCCCTCGTGATTCTCGTCTAGCGATGCTTCTTTTTGGTCCCGCGTTTTGTGCATCATACCCTGGCTCAATGCACCCACTAGCTCCAAGGGTATATTGGCCGAGGTCAGGCTGTCGGCCGAGTCAAATATCTGCTGTCGTCTCAACACTTCAGTTTCACGTGCATCATCTGCCTCCTGCAGCGTCTGGTACTGCGGCAAAGGAACACGCTTGGCATCTGTTGGCTTCTTGTCTCGAGTCTCAAGTTTGATCAGTGGAAGCTGTTGAAGCGAACTTGACGACTTTGGCGCTTGAACAGAGCGTTCCTGGTCAGAAGTTCCACTCGTGAGTCCATGTACTGTCGCGTTGCTGTTGGAAGCAACCCCTGATGTGCTGTTGCCGTCTTTCGGCGATCCCACGCCAGCAAATGAACTCTCATTCACCACCTCTGTGTCAGAGTCACAGTCTTGAATGTGTATATGATCAAATTGGATGATCGCATTTGGCGCCCGCGTCGTCTGCATCTCCCGAGGTGTTCCTTCCTCACTGTTACTGGTCCAGCCCTCTTCATCGTCTTCGACGATCGGGTCCAGCCTACCAATTTGGATGGCATCTGGATGAATAGTGGTAGGGACGGGTGCCTTCTTCTTCTGCACTTTTGGAGGTGTCAAGACGACTGACTGGGGAGCTTGTGCCACTGGCTGTTCACTCGACGCTTGCACTTTTGCGGCGACCTTCTTCCCCTTTGCTGGCGACTTTTTCGGTGGCTGGGGAGGTGACGTATGGGGAGGTGAAGAATTGCTCTTCGGCAGCTCCTGTGTGGTGATGCAGAATTGCCCTTCGGCAGCTCCATTTGTATTTAGAAGCTCTGCTGGGCTGGGACGGCTGAAGAGTCGCCCTGCTCCGACTGTGGATTCTTTTGCATCCGCACTCACATCCTTGTCCTGAGCCTGCAGACTCGCTGCAGCCGTAACCAATCCACTACCTCCACTTCCTGATGCAATATTCGCATATCTACTTTGCATGACACTGTCTGGCACAGCTTGTTTTTGTATTTTACTCCCTGTTGCCATGCTTGCAGCTGGTTTGGAACCAGAGCTATTCCCGCTCTTGAGAAGCTGCGCCGGCGTCGGACGCGCAAAGAGGCGCCCTGCACCAACATTCGAATCTGCTGCTGCCTGCCGCAGTGCGGTGTGCTCCACGTTGAGCTTTGCCAGCGCGGCACCACTTGCAGGTTCTACACCTGTGCTCAGATGCGGCGAAATATGGCCCTCCTCCGGGGCAGACGACTCCACACGACGGCGGAAAGATGGCATAGCTGGGCTGGGCTGTGCTGGCGCATTTGTGCGAAACCACTCTTCACCATGCTCGTTCTGCTCCCTTTTCATGCGGGCGAAGACTGCTGCGAGCTCCATGTCTGCCGCGATGTTCGTTGTCACAGGATGCCCTCTCGTCGGCCTGGCCTGGATCGTCACGCCTCGTGGTCGTAGTTTTGGCGCTCATGTCCCAGCAAACGTGCCTCCTTGCACATGGCACATAGGCCTGTAACCAAGACGTGCCACCGTCAAAGGTGTGGGGCACAAATTCATTCTCCTCCATTCGGCATGCCCAGAATTCTAGAATTCTCCCCTAGAGTCGTTCCGAGCCAAATATTTAGAATGGCACAGTGGGGAGCTCCTCACCGGCACAGTGAGGTGCGCCTTTAAGGGGCTCCCAAACCAAACAAACATCGCTACCCCTGGACAATGCGGTCGCTGTTGCTCGGGGTGCTTGTGGTTCTGTGCTGGCCGGCTGTGTCCGAGACAGCGTGGTTTGAGATTGTCGGCGCCCAGTCGTCGGCTGCAGCAAGGATCGACGCCGAGGGGGGCGCGCACAATGTCACACTGTGTGATGGCGACGCGGCCAACCTAACCATCACCGTCGAGGGGGGCAGTCCGCCCTGGAAAGTGGCGGTGATGCGCGATGGCCAACTCTACACGCGCGTGATCGTGGAGCAGCCATGGCAGCCCTGGGCTGTCGGCACGGGCACCTCAAAGCTGCGCCTGCCGCTCCAAGGACGCTACTCCCTGTCACGCGTATGCGACACGGGCGGGTGCAACGGAACTGTGAGCGACAAGGTGGTTGTCGTGTCGCTTGCGCGCCACCCGACGGCACACATTCTTCCCCAGAACCCAGTGTGCATGGATGACTCGGCCAGCGGGTAATGATGCGGTTTTTTTGTCACCTTCCCAATGTGTGCCTTTTTCCTTCTGGTGCAGCCTGCTGTGTGTGCTTGCATGCCAGGCAGGCCGTAAACAAAGTGCCGCCCCTCTCCACCCACTGGCCCACTGGCTCTACACAAACGCAGGTTGTCAAGCATCAATCAGAGTGGATGGCAAATCGAGGTGCAGGGAACACCGCCAATTGTCGCGCAGTTTCTCCGGGTCGGGCACCAACACGAAAAGCGGGGGGTCCTGAGCAGGGACGATGCGGACGGGCAATCAGTCCAGGTACAGTGCGGTAGTGCTGAACGGCTTTATTGCATGTTGCTCCTGGAAAGCACCAAGGCAACACGTGTATAACGTAAAGTGCATGTGGCTGATCCTGTCCTGTGACAAGCGTCGCGCGCAGTGATGTTTTGGAGCTCTCGAATCTGCCCTCTGTCGCGGACAAACAGCCATGTCTTTTTAACCTTCAAAGTCATATGCATGCACGCTTGCACGCATGCATGCATGCGTCCACATACGCACATACGCACACACAAACATGCCCACGAACACGCCACATTTTCTATTCATCTGCATGCCATAATGTTTCTTGAATTTGCTTCAACGTTTTCAAAAATTCTTTTATGATTTGTATTATCAATCCCCATTTCTGTGTATGGCAGTATATGAGTGCGGGTCGGCATGATTTGCCTGGCGATTTTTTTGTCAAGAAGGGCCTGTGGGCGTTGTCTCTCATCAAAGACGAGAGCGGGTGCCCAGCAGACATGGCATCCATGACCTGGTTCTCGCAACTTGGTGCCTGCACTCTGCGTTGGCGATAGTTTTGATCCACGCAGCACTTCGTATTGCCCATGGCGCGTTGCCCGTCAAATATGTCTGACATCTGACTCACGTGGCAGGGCATCAACACTAGCCGTTTTACCTCGCCCTCGTGTAGATATTGAGTTGCTCTCGATGGAGACTTGTGGCGGGCAGGATTCGTTGATACTAGTGCGTCTGCTGCAAGGAAATCCACCGTGGTCCGTGACCCTCAAATTGCCTGATGGCTCTCTAAAAGAAATCACTGGTCTTTTAGACCGCACCTATGTCCACCAAACGCTTCAGGTGTCTTCTTTCGCTGCGTGCGTCTTTTGTCCCTCTTTATCTTGCCATTGATCGCCTTGATATTTGCGTGCTGTGTGTGCGCGTGGGCTGTGCCCATTTGCCGCCGATGGAGAGGCTCAAGGGAGGCCGTATTGGCACCCAAGGGCAGAGCTAGCAGCGTGTAACCATCAGATGTGCTTTACAGGCAGGCAACCACAGCGTGGTATACGCCAGTGATAGCGCTTGTGAGGCTCTGGTGGACACTTTGCCAACCAATGTGGTCAAGGTCACGACCCGTGCACGAGTTCTTGGTCGTCTGCATCAGCACAAGATTGCAACCTGTCCGGGCATATTTAATGAGATCCGTGGGGAAGTAGAGGGCATCGGCCCGTGGTGGCTTGAAATTCGGCGCAATGGTGTTTTTTGGCGGCGAATCCGTCATCCTCGTGAAGCAGTAAGCGGGGTGGAAGATGCTTTCAAAGGTGCTGCTAACAAAACACAAGATCTCGTCCAGCACTTTGCATTTGAGGTTGAGGCGCCTGGTGAGTACACGCTGCACAGTGTCACAGATTCAACGCAGTGTTTGGCGCACGGAACAGGAACGGTCATTGTGTCAGAGAAGCCAGCACCAGAAGTACGCTTGCAGAAAGATGGCGGTTGTGAAGGCGATGCACTTGTGCTCGACGTTAATTCGTCTGGCTCCTGTTTTGTTACTGTCATGGCTTCTGGATGGGCAGCACCCAGAGAAATTAAATTGACGCTCGGCAGTATTGAAGAAACGAAGACCAAGACGGGAGAGGTACTTCGTATGGTGCGCAGCAAGATTGCTCTCTTTGGTGCAGGTGAGGCTCAGCCTGGCCAATACACGATTACAGCAGTTCGTGATGCAGAGTGTTCTTCTGCAACTTCCCAGACAGTCACAGTGCATCCTAGACCTGAGATCATGATGCGGGGCAGTGCAACACATGTGTGCACCGACCACGCTGCTGAAGATTGGGCTACGCTTGAAGTGCGTGCAAATGGGAGTTTTATGGGCAAATGGGGCGCTGTCATTCTATATCCCAATGGCCATGAAGAGAAAGTGTCAGGGTTTGGCTCTGAAGCACGTCTTGTCAAAGTGTCAGAACCAGGCACTTATGCTTTGGCCAAAGCTTTTTCGCTAAATCCCCGATGTGCAGCTCGTCTTCTGCCGGATTCAGCAGCTAAGCGCATGGACGCAGAAATCGACCATAAGGGTCGGACCGTGACAGTCACTCGGCTAGAAACACCGCGGGCCACTTTGACAGGAGGAGGCACCGTGTGCCGGCAAGGTGGGACTGGAGCCATGGTCGACCTCGTGGTGCAGGTGACAGGTGGCAAGGGCCCTTACCGCATCAAGTTTGCGAGGGATGGCCTGCAAGACCCCCAGTTCCGACAGGTGATTGCGCCTGACGGTCGTCTCGTCGTACCTGTGCGCAACAAAGGGTCGTATTCCATCATTGAGGTGCAGGATACGCACAGGTGCTCGCGCAAAGAGCCCAGCAACAGCGTCAATGTCTCGCTCTTCCCCACCGCTGTGGCCGCCTTTAAACAAGAGTATATTGGGCTGTGTCCAGGTGATGGCCCACAGCAGGCAAGTGTGGGTGTAACAGGCAAAAACTCCCCTGCACCATGGCAGCTGGCAGTTCTGCGGAACGGGCGATATCATACCAATGGTCAAGTGGCCAATTCATCTCTGACGGCAGGAAACTTCGAATTCAATACCGAGGAAGTGGTGGATGGGCAACGGGGTGCCGGACTCTTTGACGAGTACCATGTTGACAAAGACTCCTTCACAGATGCTCGAGGGTGTCTAGGCGAGGTACGGGGTGTCCTCAAGGTGAAAATGAACGCTCTACCGTCTGTAGAAGTTGTCGCCAGTGCGCGTCACGGCAAACGTACAACATGCGAGGACGAGGCTGCGATGCTAAATTTCACAGCAGGCTCTTCGCCTTGGTCCGTCACAATCCAAATGAGACCCTCCGGTGGTGGGTCTCTGGAAGCTGCTGCAATACCACCAGGCACCTCTTCTACCATACCAGCAGACACCTTTTCTAAAGCAGACACTGTGGCTGCAGGATCAACGTGCGAGATTTCAGGCATCACTGACAGGCATTTCTCGCTTGCTGCCCTCAAGGACGTAGCGCAGCATACGGGAACACGAGTTGGGAGAGGGGCAGGGGGGGGGGGGATTTTGAGGACTACGTGGGTTGGCCCTTCATCAGGACAAGGATTTTTGGCGCCGGGATACCATGTGAGATCCCTTGCAATCCTCACCTTTGCTTCCTTGCCCATCTGCCTGACCTCTGCACTCTGCAGGGTATAGTTTGGTTCACACACGGTGGTCGCCATGTGTGCCCAAAGCCCTCACTGATGATGTGGGAGTGTGAAAACAGGTCATCACCTCAGTGCGCGGAGGGCAAGATGACCCGACATTGGGAAGCCGCATGTGCCAGCGAGATGATATCGCGGTGCCGCTTGTGATTCATCAATTGCCACGCGCTGAGATGACGAGGCTCGTGTGCACCCATCTGTGCAAAGATGAGGTTCCGAGCGCTATGGTCAACCTCACACAGGGCCAGGTAAGACATGACCATTCCACTCCTCCTGTCATCTTGAAATAATTTGGCAGACATATGGAGGGGGGAGGGGGAGGGCTTTGTGTGGACGACGACTCGGGATAGTGGTATTTTCTGACATGGTATGTGCATGTGAGCAGCCTCCCTTCACCGTGCAGCTCAAGGATCAATTCGGAAATGTGGTCGAGCAGCAACTCAATGCGTCGGCGGGAGAGTTCAGATTCGATCGCGTGCGAGTCATCCACGGCCAAGTTAGTTTTGACCGGCGGAACTGGACCATGGTACACCTTCGCGATGCAAATGGGTACATTGTCATGTCAATTCTCTCGTCTCCTTCTCTCGTGCACCCCTTTCGTGCGGCTGTACCCCTTTCTCCCAAGCTCTTTGGCAGGAACGCTCGCGATCTGACTTGGTGTACCCTCTTCCCTCAGTTGCGGCACAATTATGAAGGGCGAAAGCATTCAGGCTGTGGCGCAAGAGAAGACAGTTTCGGGGAACCTTGGACACGCTTCATTGTCTGACAAAGTTGCACGCCCGGGGCGCAGCGCTGCGACACGGCAACCCCCTCCTGCTGATTAATGAAGTCAACACAAAAGTGAAAATGAGGGCGGGGCGAAATGCAGCACTCTGCGCTCACGCAATGCCTATGCAACAATGATAATTCGTGTTTCCAAAAACAAAAACTCCCAAGAGCCAGCAAGCAATGAGCAATACACTCGGTGGGGGTGGACTTCGAGATGATCCCCACGGACAAAATTCCACCTGTGAGAACATTGTAAATGTGTCGATTTGCAAGCCCCCACGCTCGCTGCTGCTTCTGTGGCAGTCAAGCCCGACCAGAATAGTCAGAGGCGAAGCAGCCAATCCCATGGTATCAAGACCGGGTATGATGCACAACTCTCAGATCCCGAAGGTGCTGGCGGCGAGCTCGCTGGTGACGCCTCCTTGCCATCAGCTCCCCGAGCTGATGGCAATTGCTCCCCGAGTTTGGGAGACTTTGCGCAAACTGGTACAAATTCTGGAAGGACGTGCAGCGGCGCACGGACTTAAACCCCTACGCTGCCGCGCACCACTCGGGTTACCTCTGCGCACCAGAGTCAAGTGGTGGTGCACCTTTCGAAAACCATGTTTAGTTGCCGATGGTGCACTGTTTTGGAGAAATTTGTGCTCGCTGGCGACAACACCTATGCAATATTTTGTCCGGTGTACACAAAAAATACTGTCACTGTGACATGGTTGCCATCCGGGTGCGAGGCGACGAGGCGCACTGACGCCGCCGTGCGCCACTAGTGACACGGGCCGCTGTACATTGGAATGGATTCAGTTTTTGTGAAACGGATTAAACTGTTTTTCCAAAAACCATGTTGCTAATGTTCGTTTTTAAGTGTCACAGTTTTCGGGCGTTTTCGTTCCTCCCAAAATCGGCGTTGTACAGCCTATCCCACCTCCACTGATATTTTCCAATCTCTTTGCAAAGCTCGAGGCTAAAGCTCATAGGTCTGTTCTACAACGTTTCAGTGAAAAGAGACCTACGAGCTTTGCCTTCGAGCTTTGGCTTCGAGCTTTGGAAAATAACACTGCAATTGGGATAGGCTGTATCATGATTATTCTGGTCAAATACCGGAATCATACGAATTATGTCAGATTAACATGGTTGTTTTGGACAGTGGCATTGCCAGCATTACCGTTATTTTTGATGTTATGAGTGAAATATTCAGGCGAGATGATGATTTGAATACTACTGCCAGTGTAATAGTTGTACTGTCGGAACTTTGAAACCCTGGGCTACTGGCAAGCCCCCGACGTTTTAGTGCGGTGCTGTTGTGGAGCCTAGACAAAAAGGACGACATACTCAGTCCTCAAGTATTTTGGATCAACGATTTCTATTGGACCATGGTATCAAATTGTTGACCTTTTGTGCATCAAGATAAACTTGGAACACGTTGAAATTTCATTCTTCAAGTTATTCGAATTGGTGGCCCCACGACCGGAGTCGCCTTTCCAGAAAGATGGTCCACACTCTCAATCTCTGTCTGGGCCAACTATCACTGCAGCGATAAAGCATGGTGACAACACGCCTAAGAACAAGATCTGCCGTCGCGCGCCACGGGCCGCCCACGAACGAGATCAGATCACGCGGCAAGCGGAGGGGCTTTAGCCCTGGAGCCGCTGCGCGCCACTCGCAGTCAGCCAGAGCTCATACGGATTATTTTGTTTTGGGGGGTTTTTACTTTTTTTTTCCTTCAAACCCAGAAACATTTCATGTCCGGTTGGCAAAAAAAACAAAAAAGGCTGGAAATTTACTTTTCCTGAAATCCGAACATGCCCCATTTCCATTTAAAAAACAATTAGGAAATTCACTTTTTCTGATTATCCTAACATGCCTCATTTCCATCAAAACAGATGTGGAAATTCACCTTTTTCTGGAATCCGGACATGCCTCGTTTCCATCAAAACAGATTTGGAAATCCACTTTTTCTGAAATCCGGACATGCCCCATTTCCATCAAAACAGACGTGGAAATTCACCGTCTAGATATGTTGTCTTTCTTTTTTTAGGTTGAAACGGTTCTTTTCAGCGCTTGGGTTCTTGAAAAGCAAAAGAAGCTGCGCAGAATCGTTTACGAGTTATGAATCAGTAAATCATACATGCTAGTGGTTCTTACACTGCTCGTCCCCAAGTATTGACTTCATCCCTGGTCAACATTCTTGCTGGCTACTGCGGACTCGGAAATACACAACCTATCCACTTGGAATACTACCATAAGTGACCGTGACGGTCACGGTCCTCATCAAAACATGTTTGCGTGCCAGGCCTACCGTGCGACACGTGTCGCAATCGGACTAAGTTGGATTTGGACGTCCCTATGGGACTAAAAGTGGAAATATTTAAAGTGCGCCCGGCAAAAATCCCCCAAATTGGATCATGATTTGTGGCGCGCGGCAACGTCGGGACTAAAGCCCTCCACCGCCGCGTGGTTTAAACTCGTACGTGTCTTTTCAGTGAAATGTCTCGACGGCACGAGTCTTCGTCGCTAATGGCGAGCCTTGGCAAACGCGAAGAGCCACGACTTTGAATTAAAGCATCTCAATGTCTTCTCATTATAAATAATGAACCACAAAATGCTAAGACCAGACAGAATATACTACTCATCAGAATCCAGTCACAAAAAATCTGGCCTGCAGGGCAATTCGCTGGGATGTGCGAAAATCATGACACTCAAATATGCTATTTAACAATGCAAACTTTCTTCTCGAAAGTTGCTTCGCGGCTGCATTGTGTCTGTATTTAAAAAAAAGTACACTGTGATGTTGCATGAAACCAAATCTTGATTGATGGATGTTGCTTTTATTACTTCATAAGAAATCGTCTAGTAGCTTTGCTGGAAGCTTTATGTGCTCAAGACAAGATGACATCCACGGTGAGCAAAAACAAATAAAAGAGAGTGTCTCTCCACGATGTGAGTGTAATATCATAGTATCATAAGTGAGTTGTCAACCCCACAGAGACAAAGCAGAGAGATAACTTAGTTTGGAAAGATACGTATCTGAAGACACTGCAATACACTGACAAAAATGCAACACAGTGCCACACAGTGTTACACGCTGCAACAAACTGCAACACACTGCAACACACTGCAACATACTGCAACACACTGCAATGCAATGCAACGCACTGCAACACACTGCAACACACTGCAACCAGTGTTTCTAGCAAAGGGTATAGTGCTTAAGCACTCACTTTCACAGATCCTGGGTTGACACACGCGCCATAGAGAAAGCAGTTGCAATTTCTGGTTGCACGCCTAGTCAATCCAGCCTGAGTCACACTGAGTTTTGGGGATTTTCAATCGTAAAACCTGAAATCTGCAAGAAAATTGAAAGCAAATTTGAGTAAACAATAAACTATGTGCAATCTTTTTGCCTGCGGCGCCTTCAGATCTTGGATGAAATCTTGTCACAAATTAAGTATTCTTGCTGAATTTTTGTGGTCATGATGCTGGATTTGGTATGTATCCAATCATGTCGAAAAAGTGCATTGTTACTTGTGTGTATCAGCTTTGTTTTTCTGCTTTTACCAAGTTCATTTCTCTCTGCCGCCTGGGCTTCACATTGCCATAGTGTAACTATTTCTCGATTCAAGATTGGATTCGAATTCATTAAGGTACAGGTAAATGGGTATATGTACCTTACGGTACCTTACGGATTGGAAAAATGCAAGCACTTTACTTGAATTGTACAGGCTGTAACGGAAAGCAATTAGCTAGTGGTACTAACTTAACATCCTTAAGGGAAATATGATCCACTTTGTACCTTAAGGTGTAAGCACATCTTGCATTGAAATGCTCGGAAATGGAGAACAGTCTTCAATTCACCAGATACTTTTAGTCAACTAAAATTTCATTTACACATGTTGACAATAGTCTATGAAGAAAATATCCAAACTCGACTTAAATTTCCACACTACCGTCGAAATATTAACTCGGAAATCGTAGAACCATAGTACATAAGCACTTGTGTAACCACAAATAAGCAGTACAAAAAATAATGTTTAGAGTACCTTAAACTGTCGCCGTAAGGGAAATACAGATACAATTGCCTATGAAATGTACCCCCTGTGGAATTTCTAGAAAATATCCACATAGGTCATACCAGATTTTTCATTGAATTAGCTTGAGACACATCGAATCGACTCAGTCCACCTACAGCGATCATTTGGACTCGGAACCACAGAAATGACCCAGCCAGCGTGTTTCTAAGCAAATATTTCTAGGAGTGCATAGAGTTGCTTTCTTTTTAATCTAGACGTCGTCCAAATTTCAGGCCGCAGTTTCTATCTGCCAGTTTCTATGTCCCGGGATGCTACTGTAGCCTGGGAAGCGCGTCCGTGCTGATGGCAAGGGCTTACGGGCTAAGTGTACCTTGGCCAACCTTTCTCTTTGCAATGATCCCTGTGGACTTGCAGCAGGTCTGATTATGCACAGGCGTGATGTGAATATGCATGCATGTACATCTTGATGAGCTTCGTGCATATTCTCCCTGCGAAGCTGCAGCGTACACACACTGAGCCTTCCTCTCTCTCTCCGAGTCACGATTTCAAACCAGGTTTCAGACTATTTGAAAGTCGTATTCAGCAGTTGGAAAAACCTATGTAGTAATATGATAATTACTACTAGTAACCCCTCGTATCTAGAAATATTAGGTCTATTCACGGTCCACACAAATGCCTCTACAAACGCACGTCTGTTTTTACTGTTGTGATAGGACCTAGAACTATAGGCCTACTCAACTAGAACCATGACTCACTATGGACTCAATGATTGCACAAATCTATCAAATATCATAGATCTTATGAATAGCTTGACATGAGGTTCTCTCTGTCTCTCAGGCTGTCTTGTGCTTCCTCTTTCGCTCGCTGGCATTCCCCTCTCTTTCTCTCTCCCCCTCTCTCTCTCCCGTTCTGTCTCTCTTTCTCCCTGTCACTCTCTCTCCCTGTCTGTCTGTCTCTCTCTCTCTCGCTTGCTCAC
>Ga0105053_10005915_pt1 | contig 17124 bp, 9 predicted proteins | sample BON01_FD_78093 | JGI IMG/M metagenome (GOLD analysis project Ga0105053, IMG submission 78093) | Freshwater microbial communities from Lake Bonney liftoff mats and glacier meltwater in Antarctica - BON-01 | ecosystem: Environmental > Aquatic > Freshwater > Ice > Glacier meltwater | place: Lake...
GTTGTTCCAGTGCCAGTCGTGCCAGTCGTGCCAGTCGTGCCAGTCGTGCCAGTCGTGCCAGTCGTGCCAGTCGTGCCAGTCGTGCCAGTCGTGCCAGTGCCAGTGCCAGTGCCAGTGCCAGTCGTGCCAGACGTCTGAAGGAGCATCATGTTGGTATAATCAGAAGCGATGCTGCCACCGCTGAAGAGCGTGCTGCTGGCACCGCTCGGTCCTGCCGTCTGACCTTGAGCGGGAACGTTCTGCTGTACAACATTTGTCGCTTGCTGTTGCCCGCTTGATGCCTGCTGCTGAGATTGCTGGTTCCAGTCCTGACTCTGCGTCGAGGCACTTTGCATTTGCTGTTGAAACGGAGCGATCAATCCGGCGATAGGGCTATTCTGAACAACGGCGTTGTAGTCTGGTTGCGAAGACATACCCGAAGTTTGTGCGACAAAACCGCTGTAACTATTCGTGAGTGTCGCCTGTTGCTGATTGACACCCGTCGATCCTGCTGCAGCCGACGCCGAGGCATTCTGCGTAAGTTGATCAGCCATAATGGCAATCGAATTGCCGGTCTCCGTGAGCAGTACGCGAATTTCGAGTCTCTCCAGACTCGCCACACGCCCCCCCCCCACTCAGCCTCCGCCGTTGCTGCCGACAGGAAGATCCCAAATGCCGCTGAACAAACAACCGAAGAGGGACTGGAATCATCCGGAACTCCTGATTATGGGTGGCAAACATCTACCTGACGTATCAAAGTAAATTTACCCTCGGGCAGGCATTTCGTATAGTCCCCCACAGCCAGAATTCTTTCGAAGTTTTCGAGATTAATTTGGGTCGTTTCGCGCTCTTCTTCCTCGCTTCAACCAAACATATTATGCAGACCTCCACCACAAGAGAAGGCTGTCGGCTCGTTCAAGATCGTCACTCAACTTTGCCACAAATTCGTGAGCCACTTGGCGATAGCTTGGTTCGGGAATGTCGGCTCGCATGGGGTGAAAAAGACGAGAGAATGCGGTACACCTGTAAAAAATGCGGCACCGAAATCTGAATTCTTTGAAAGCCATGAATAACCATGCAGGATCCTCGTATCGACAAGTTGGCTAATGTCCTCATTCACCACAGTTGCCGCTTAAAGTCCGGCCAACGGGTGCTGATCGAAGCCTTCGACCTCCCCGAACCCAATCTGATTTGCCGCCTAGTAGATGAAGCCAGTCGTATCGGTGCCATTCCAGTCGTCAACATCAAGAACAACGCCGTGCTCAGAAGCCTGTACCGTGGCGCGACGGAAGACAGCATGAAGCTGGCAGGGAAATTTGAAGCGGCTGTGATGAGCGAAATGGATGCCTACATCGGCGTGCGCGGGTCAGCAAATTCCAGCGAGTTCGCGGATGTTTCTGGAGATCGCATGGATCTGTACCAGCAGCACTGGTGGCAGCCGGTGCATGTACAAATTCGTGTGCCTAAAACGCGATGGGTCGTTCTGCGCTATCCGACTCCTTCGTTTGCTCAGGCTGCGGGGAAAAGCAGTGAGCAGTTCGAAGACTTTTTCTTTGACGTCTGCACTGCAGACTATGCAAAGATGGCCGAAGACCTGAAACCACTGAAGGCCCGCATGGAAGCGGCCGAGCAGGTTCATATCACCGCACCGGGCACTGACCTGACATTTTCAATCAAAGATATCCCTGTGATCCCGTGTGCTGGCGAATGTAATATCCCGGACGGAGAATGCTTCACCGCTCCGGTTCGAAACAGTGTCAACGGAACAATTCAATTCAACACGTCGTCCAGGTATCAAGGCACTGTGTTCGACGGCATTCGCTTTGAACTCAAGGATGGCAAGATCATCGACGCAACATGCCGCAACGCTCCGGATCGACTCAATCAAGTCCTCGATTCCGATGAAGGCGCGCGTTACATTGGAGAATGGTCCTTTGGCACCAACAATCGCATTCTGCATCCAATGCTGGATACGCTGTTCGACGAAAAAATCGGCGGCTCGTTCCACTTCACTCCCGGCAACGCCTACGACGAAGCGGACAATGGCAACCGCAGTCGAGTCCATTGGGATCTTGTTTTAATCCAACGTGCAGACTACGGCGGCGGAGAGATTTCCTTCGATGGCGAGGTGATTCGACGCGACGGATTCTTTCTACCAGCCGATTTGCAGCCACTGAATGAGGGTCTTCCGAAGTCGAGTTGACGTCGCCGGACTCGTGAGAATTCCGCAGCGTTTCTGAACATTTTATTAGGACTAGTCAGACTCATGAAACGACGAACGTTCCTTCAGACCACGATGGTGGCAACAATTGCGACTCAGCTTGGGGCCGCTGCAAAACGGTCGCCGCGCATTCTTTTACGGTCGTCATGGCAGGTCGTGAATATTGGCGACATCGCGCACACGCCGGGAGTCCTGGCGTTGATCGAAAAGCATATTCCGGAAGCGGAAGTTGTTCTCTGGGCTTCGGGAGATTTGTCTGCTGAAGTTGCGGCGATGGAACATCAGCGATTTCCACAACTTAACGTGTCCCATCATGGGATTTGCTCCCGATGGTGCCTTCGCGTGCGACCTGTGTGATGACATAAAGGCCGCTGAATTCCTCCAGGCGAATGACCTGAACGACGGCAAATTCCTGTGTTGCCTGACTCGATTACGATACACGCCGTACTGGACAATACCCCGCAAGAATCGACCTTTCGATGCCGACCGACATGCACATAACGAAGCCATGAAACAGCAAGACCATGCTCCCATCCGAGAAGCCATTGTGCGGGTCATACGCGAAACAGACCTGAAGGTGCTGCTTTGTCCAGAAGACATGACGCAAATGGCCGTTGGTAAAGAATTGCTTTAAGACAAGCTGCCAGACGACGTGAAAGCGCGTGTCGTTTGGCGGGATAAATTCTGAGAGAGGAAAGGGGGGAGGGGGGGAGGGGACGCAGCTCATTTCTGAATCAATGAGCTGCGTCCCCTGCCCCCCATCGCCTGCCCCCGATCGAATCGAGAATAGAAATGCAGCAAAAACAGGGTGGGGCCCGCGAGCCACGCAAGCGCCGACCCACCGCTGGAGTACAGGCTTTAGCCGCCTGCGTTTTTTGCCCTGGCGGGACGAGCGATTGCCATGCCGCGTCGTCGCGATTTACGCTCCCGATGAATGAGTCCAATTGCGATCGCCAGTCCGAGAAGTGCAGCGCTGGAGGGTTCCGGAACGGCAGTCGCGCTGGCCACCGTGATCGTGCCAGAGGTACTGGTGAATGGCACGAGATTGTCCGGGTAGCCCGGGTCCAGAGGATCGGCCAAAAGCTGATCTCTCAGGAATTCGGCTGACAGCACTTCAATCGAGTAACTGCCGGCAGCCACGCCCTTCAGATTCAGGCGGAAGAGCAGTTGGTCGGTACCCGAAAGCGTCACAGGAATGAAGTCGAAAGTGGCGTCATAACCAATGTACGTGTCGTCTCCAATGACGGTCCCGACACTTTGAGATGTCACAAAAGACAAACTGTTTCCGTGGAAGACATAGGTAAGATCAGTCAGTTGAGCATCCTGTTGCATCGCCGGAGGCGAAAACGTTACGCCACCAGCGGGTGAGAGACCCAGTGGTGTCAGTGTGAATTCGACCAGAAATGAATCGAGCACGTCAGAGGCATTGCTGTGAATCAGGACATCCAGCGTCCCTGAAGATCCGGCCACGAGCGGTGAAGGACTGGATGTCGCAAACGACAACATGATTGCTGCCGACGAAAACGAACTTCCGAAGCTGGCGAACGACACGATCACACTCAACACGGCGAAATTGAATTTCATGGGGGAACAACCTGAGAGGGTAGAAGATTTCGAGCGCAGCTCGCTTTGGGTCAAGGTCTTTCAACGATTGTTAGTCATCCCGGAACAGACCACCTTTCAGTTTTCGACCGACGGCACGGCTCAACAGCGACGTGTCAAAGATGTTGACAATTCCGTCCCCATTCACATCTGATTCCGCCGTTGCGGTACCCGAGGCCGAAAGCACCTGAGATTTGTCGATAGAACTGACGACGCCGTCACCATTGACATCACCCAGCAAGCGATGAAAGTACTTTTTCGACTCGAATACTCCGTCGCCGTCCATGTCAACGGCCAGTTCGTAGTAGCCATCCCCTGCGTTGGAATTCCGGTTACCTCCAATGCCCTGACTTCCGAAGTCGAAACGAATCTGATTTCCCACGACTGCGCGAGTCGGCAGACTCATTAATGAACCGTTCTGTCCGTTCAGATCAAAACGCGTCAGCTGCAGGCGATTCTGATTAATCAGATCCATCAGTCCGCTCGACTGATCAAACACGACATCCAGCGTTCTAAGAAATGATCGTTGAGTCTGTCCATCCTGAACATCGATCCCATTCAGTTCCGTCACGTTGGTAACACTGATGGTGAATATCTGCTCTGCAAATAAACCGCCCTGATCGGTGCTGCGGATTCGGACGGAATAGCTGTTCTTCACTTCGTAGTCGAAGCGGACCTTGGTTGTCAGAGTCGCTCCGTTCAACTCGAAGTCGGCATTGTCCACATCGCCGACACCAGACACCAAAGTGTAAGTGAACGTATTTGCTGCATCGGGATCCGTCGTACTGAGCGATCCGACTGGTGTACCCGGAGGCATGTTTTCCGCGACAGACGTCTGATCCAGAACCAAATCGATCGGAGCCTCATTGATGTCGGAGTACAGCGTCAGACTTGTTTCGTCATAGACGGCTTCAAAGATCCTGGTATCCGCGACCGAAAGTCCGTTGATCGCTGCGAATATTCCGCTGCGACTGGCGAAACGCAGGATCGAATAACTTTGTCCCTCCTCGGGTACGTAGCTGTTGACGAGGCGGACATTCAGTGTGCCGTCGAGCAACGCTGCGCCCGTACTTACAAGTCGGCCGAACAGTCCGCTGGTCGGCGTACCACCGATTTCCACGGTCAGTGAACCGTCGCCGTGCTGCGCGAATGCACCATTGGTCGTGACTGTGCTTGCGGTGCCGATCGACAGGGAGCCTTCGTTGGCAAATGATCCGGAGGTCGTTAATCCGGCCCCGTTGCGAAGGATCAGAACTCCTGCTGCGGCGTTGCTCGACAGGTTGGCCAATGCACTTGTGCCGGACAGTTCTCGCGTCAGACGGGCTCCAGCACCGTCAAGGATCAGTCTCGCCGAGTTGGTCGTGATGTCGGCCCCCGTAATTCGGAGCGTGCTGTTGCCAATCGCCTGCCAGGTGCCGCCCGTCAGTGTCCCGGCGAGATAGTTGCCGGAGTTGTGGACCACCAGTGTCCCACCCGCTGCTTCAAGCAGACCATTGGCAGCGTTTGTGAACACGTTGCCGGGGTTGCCCACACTGATCTGACCGCCGGCATCTGCACGAATTGTCGCCTGATTGGTGATACTTCCGGACCCGCCCATGCCAATCACACTGGAGTGTGCGTCAGCCCGATGGATCATCAGCCCCGGTCCGAAGGTGATGTGGTTGAAAGTCACGATATTGCCAAACGCGCCCTGCAGCCGAATCTCACCCTCTCCGCCCACGGTTTGATCACCGACCAGATTGAGTTGTTTGTTGGCGAGTTGCACGATTGAGCCGTTGATGAACGTCAGACCGCCTTTCACGAACGAATTATCAACGATTTGAACGAAGGCTGTTGCATCAGGTTCGCCGCTGCTGTCGCCGAGTGACAGACGGTCGAGCGTGCCAGTTGCAACCGCCAGCATCGCTCCGCCGGCTGTGACGAGCGAACCACCTCGCAGTGTTCCGCTGGCATTCAGATTCCACGAACCTGTGTCGGCATCCAACGTGAAAACCCTGCCAGTGTTGTCCAGAACGCCGACAACATTGATCGTGCCGGCAGTGCGGCTGATCGGGCCAATTCCTGCGGTTGTGAAGCTGCCGCCCAGGTTGATTGTTGAATTGTTGACAACGATCTGGCCTGTGCTGGACCATGCGGTCGTGAGACTCAGCGTTCCTCCGTCGGCGGCCAGTACACCGCCGACGCCATTGATGAATGTGCCGGCGGCCGTTGCCGTTATACGAATCCGTCCACCGGCATCAGAGCGGATTGTCGCGTGATTCGTAATGCTCCCGCCAATCATAAAGATATCCGTGCTGGCGGCATCCACACGATGCATCGTCAGTCCGGAACCAAAAGTGGTATGGCCGGACGTGTTGATCTGAGCCGCTGAGCCACCGGATGCCTTGAATCGGATCTCACCCTCGCCGCTCAGCGTCTGGCCACCAAACAGATTCATGTGATTATTCAGCAGGAGCGATGATCCGTTGGCGAACGTCAGCCCACCGGTGACCGTGATTGAACCACCGTTGACCTGAACACTGGCGGACAACGGAATCCCACCGACCGTGGCACCAAGTGTTACGTCGTCAAAGATGGCATTCGCGGCTGTAAAGCCTGCATCACCATCCGCGATCACCGTCGCACTGCGCAGAATTCCGCCGGTCATGGTAAACGTTGCGGCGTTCTGCAACAGCAGGTTGCCGGTCACGATCAACGTGCCGCCTGACATCGTAAACGGAGCGTTGATCGTCAGGCTCTGGACGCTGTGGGTTCCGGAAAGATGTGTGACGGTGATCCCTGCGGCAACATCAATAATCACCTCATCACCCGCTGCGGGCACACGATTCAGCATGTTCTCGTCGAGCCAGTTGGCAGCCGTGTTCCAGTCTCCTGAGCTACCGATCCAGTTGATGCCGCGATCGCTGATCGTCAACGTAAAATCGACCGAATCATCCGGAGAGCCGCCGATCGTGGCGTCATCCACATGGACAGTCATGGCGTAGCTGATCTTCGTCTCAAAGTCGAGTACTGTTCCTGCTTTCAGATACAGGGTGGTTCCATCGAGTTCAAAGAAATCAGCGTCTGCTCCCGAAAGAGTCAGACTGTTTATTCCGAGACCATCATCGGTGATGATCACGTCCGCCATTTTGATTCGAGTGACCGTACTTGTGTTTTCCGGCAGAAAGAGAATCGGGTTCGCGAGCCCAAGGAGGGGAGCTTCGGTCACTACATTCGGGCCGGTTTCGAAGCCGCTGTAACTGAGCGTCCTGAGGTTCGTGCTGGTGACGCTGCCGCTGGCTTCTGAGCCGTTAATGACATAGTCCTGCGCGGACTCCAGCAGCAAATTCAGCGTATCGCCGGGCGTCGTGGTGGGGCTATTGCCGACGATGTGGACGGTGGCGTTGGCTAAAGGCTGTGCATACACGACATCGGAGCCCGTGCCGAGTGTGAGCAACATGTCGGTGATGTTGAAGAACTCCACCGACCCGCCAGGTCCAAAGAGTTTATCACCCGGCCTGGCACCAATCGTTGACGCATCCAGATGCATGGTCCTGGAAGTGGACTGTGCCGAAGCCGAAACGATCACTCTCCCGCCCCCCAGCAGAGTGGGTGTGCCTGCGTCGAAGGTGATTTTTCCGAACAGCAGGGAAAGGGACGTCAAACCCGTGCCCAGTCCAATCGATCCTGGCTGGAAGATGTCATATCCGCCGGCCCCGTTGAAAATCGTGTGCGTACCACCGGCCGCGCTGGGGGCCAGGAATGTGTCACCGCCTGGACCGGCATTGACGGTCATTTCTTCAGTCGTATTTTCAATAAGCCTGAGATCCCCGCAGAACGCGCGGGTGGCATAAATACTTCCGCTGATCCGCGAGTACGTCCAATCGCCAATATCTACCGTATTGTTGACATTGATCCGGTCGAACCCCGTCCCGCCACTGAAAATGAATTGGGTAGAGCTGTTGAGGAAGGCCAGGCTGTTGCCTCCGAAATTGAGCGTGTCGTCACCGGGACCGCCGCTTACGGCCACTGCTGTCCCGACAGAATACTCGCGGAGCGTAAACACGTCATTGCCCGAGCCACCGATGAGTGTGATCTGGTCAAGGCTGGCGGTGGTAATGGTTTCTGTCGCGAGACCACGAGCGATCTGAAGCGTGTTTGAGCCGATTGTATAGCGTTCGTCGGTGGAAAGTGCGCTGGAGTCGTAAGTGAAGGTATCGATTCCCTGATTACCGTCGATTGCCAGGTGTTCGAACGTGTATCCGCTCGGCTGGGGCACCAGCCGAAACGTGTCATTGCCTGCCCCGCCGTTGATCTTGACGGTACCGAAGGCCTGGCCGGCACTGAAGACATTAAAGAGGTTGTCGCCCGCGTTGCCGTTGTAGACTGTCGAATTGATATTGGAGAAGCCGAAGATGTTGTGATTGTCGGCGCCGAACCGGGGAGTGAAGAAGCCGCCGTTGTATCCGTGTGAGATGTCAAAGCCGGTGGCGAGCGGTTGGTTCACGTCCATGTAGTTAAAACCGCCGCCGCCATCCATCGACACACTGCCGACTCCGCCGATGGCCGCGTCGTTGATCGTAAACCTGTCGCCGCCGTCACCGCCGATGAGTGTCACCGGCAATGAAAAGAATACGGGAGTTTGAAAACCCAGTATGAAGTGGTTACTCCCGGAGCCGCCGTTGATATTCAGACTTTTACCGATCACCGTTTGAAAGGTGAATTCATCATTGCCGGTCCCCCCGAGAATACCGACTGACTCGAAATTGCTCATGGCCAGCGGAATGATGCCGCCAAACAGCACTTCTCCGTTGCGGATATCCCAGATGCGACTCGTCGCGTCGAGATGGTTGTCGAAAATGATCGTGTCATTTCCATTGCCGCCGTCGTAGTTTTGCGGCTGGAACCCAGTGAGATTGCCGCCGCCGACTATGTAAGTGTCCGGTCCGTCGTTGCCATAAGCCTCGACGTTAGGGAAAACGCCGTTGGCGATCTCGATCGTGTTGGCACCGGAACCGCAGTTGAGCACAATCCGATCGAGGTTCGAGTAGTTCAAACCCCCGAACGAGTGATTTCGTGTGACGGAAGAGGCGGTCACAGTGAAAATGGAATCCGTCGATCCTCCCTGGTCATTGAGAATGACCTTGTCCTCGAATCCAGTGCCGCCATTAAACGTGATGAGTTCACTGATCGACGCGAGGCTCCCGTTGCCCAGCGTGAGTGTGTCGGCACCGGCAGAGCCGTTGAAAATGATGGGGGCATCAATCGCTCCGCCAGTCGGCGCTATATTGACGACGTTGCCTGACGAACTGCTATTGATTGATGGTCACTGGTGAAAACGCTTTGAGACTGGTCAGATTCAAAGTACTTCCGCCTGCGTTCAATTCGATACGGAATGGTGCAACGAAACTTGATCCGGAGACATCGTCAACGCCCTGACCTGGCCTCACGACAATCTCGTCGATGAAAGGCATCGAGACAATATTGATGCCTGTGCTGGTCACCGACGAGCCGACGGTGATGATGTCGTTGCCGCCTGAGCCAATGACGTCCAGTGTATTGGTTCCGGCCTCTCCGTTGACCGTGATTTCAATGCTGGAGTGCAACGGGGAAATGCGGACAAAATCGTCTCCGTCACCTGCAAGAATCAGGATGGATGTGACACCGGATATTGGAAAGCTCGACCGCAGGACGTTGTCCGCCTGTGAGCCAGGGACCACGTTCCCCAGCGTGGCCTCGACGACAATATTCGAACCCGATTTGAAAATGTTGAAGCTGTCGTGACTGGGGAGTCCAGCAGCGGACGCGGCCCCGCCGCTAATCAGTAGTTGACCGTTCGCTTGCAGCAAGGCGTGAAAAGTACCATCGTCGGCTGCATCATTGGTGGTGTAGTCGTATGCATCGCGAAGTACGAGTGCCAGCGTGTCAGGGATAAGTTGTCGCGCACCAAAGTTATATCTGGGGTTCCCCAGGTTATCCGACCCGAAGTACGTTATTCCGTTTTCGGTGACTGTCTGGCCAGCGGCTGCCGAATGCGTTGGTCCGCCGCTGTCCACTCCCAGTGTTTGCCCATCCGCATCAGCGGAATTGTAGCTGGTAAAGAGGTACTGGATCGATGGCCCATCGAATCGCCACAGGAAACCGGGATTGGTGGTCGGTTGCCCGGTCGGACTGTTCCGCGAGCCGCCATCAGTGTCGGGGTCGGGATCACCACCTGCGTTTGTCATCGTTGAGACGCCCGAATAGCCGCCACTCCTCAACGCCAACTGGCTGTTGCCAGTCAAGCCCAAGGCATGTCCAAACTCGTGGAGTGCGACCGAGTAGAAATCGGCCTGCCCTGCAATCGGATTGACAGAACCATCAGGATTCAATGCCGGAGCCCGGCCAGAATAGGCGTTGATGGTGGTGCCCAGAAACTCCGAGTGTTCCTGGGGTGTCGGATCAAGGAACCAGCCAGCACCGTCGCCCGGATTATCGTTATCGGTGTCATCGCCGCGTCCCATTATCGCGAGGCCGGAGGTGGGTTTGCCACCCAGAACCGCAGTTGCCCTGGCACTGGCTCCCAGGTTGACTCCGGTCGTCGCCATGCTGACCGTCATCTGGTACGTGTCATTCAGCCCGGCGGCGGCAGCGAAATTGAAACTGGCGATGACGGACTGCCAGGACAACAGGGCGCTGTCGATAACATTGCGGGCCACTTCTGAGTTGGCGCCAAAGACGCTGTTGAAGCCATCGCTGTCGTTGGCGGCGCTGCCACGATTGGTCCAGCTGATTGTCGACAACATCAATCGTGATTCAAGGGAATCCACCTGTTGTGGCCGACGCTGCATGAGGATATCGGCATGGACGACGTGCCTGACTCCGCTCGCAATTCGCCGACGGCCTCGAGGTTTCCGGCAGGATTTCCATAGTTTAAGCCAAGTTGTCAGCAGCATTGCGATTCTCGCATTCGGAACGATGGCGTGTGACGTGTGACGTGTGACGTGTGACGTGTGACGTGTGACGTGTGACGTGTGACGTGTGACGTGCTCGTCTGTGGATTTGGCTCAGAACCGCTGATCTGGGGGAGTCCGGCCACTTGTTCAATCGCGGCGATGAGGGAGATGTGACTAAGAATTTTGATTTTTTGCTCAACTTGAACAGTGTCCGCAGCCGAGCCGCCGATTTTTCAGGAGCGAAGTGGTCTTGCAATCGATATCATGCACCGACAAGGTGTTTTTCAATCTGTTGAGCCAGTTATGAATAACGAGTCATTTGTATCATTGATCGAGCGTGTCCGGGCAGGCGACCATGACGCGGCGGCATTACTGGTCGAGCAACATGCTCCAGCTGTGAGGCGCGCATTACGTTTCCGATTGACTGACCCGCGGATGAGGTCTGTTTTTGACTCGATGGACATCTGCCAGTCCGCTTTAGGCAGTTTTTTTGTCCGGGCGGCTGCGGGGCAATTTGAAATCGGTTCCCCTGCGCAGCTTGTGGCCCTGCTGACGACAATGGCCCGAAACAAGCTCGCCAGCCATGCCCGCAAAGAACGCGCTCGGTTCGCTGTGTCCCCGGCAACTGCAGCACTTCAGGACGAATTGTCGACCGCAGTCTCCAACGAGCCTGATCCGGCTCAGATCACAAGCACGAGGGAGTTGTGTCAGAATGCCCTCAATTTGATGACCCCAGTTGAGCGCGACCTGCTGGAATACCGCACGCAGGGACAATCCTGGGGCGATATCGCTGTCGCCCTGCAAAGTACTCCGGTGATCCTTCGCAAGCAGCTTTCACGAGCCATTGATCGCGTTCTGCAGGAAGTAGGGCTGGAATAGTGGCGAACGATCGGGGCATGCCCATCAGCGATGTCCCGAATCCGGGGCAGATGTCATCAAAGCTGCTTGCTGAACAACGACGACGATGGCTGGAGGGTGAACGGATTTCGGTCGAGGAATTGAGTCGTTCGGATGGACCGTCAACAGTCGATAACGAAACGGTGCTGGATCTGATTTATCAGGAAGTCCTGCTGCGGGAGCAACATGGTGAACATCCCGGGATCGAGGAATATGCGAAGCGTTTCCCGCAGCTCACGGAGGAACTCCGAATTCAGTTCGAACTGGATCGAGCGGTGCAGGCGCTGCAGCATTTTCCGGTGTCCATTCACAAAGATCGGGTGACGAGTGATTCAACCGGCATTATTGGTAAGAACAAAGACGATCCGCCGCCTGCGGCGACTCGCAGCGACGGAACGCATTTGCCGGAAGTCGAAGGTTATGAGGTTTTGCGAAGGATCGGGCAAGGCGGAACGGCTGTCGTGTTCAAGGCTCGTCACCTGAAACTGAACCGTCCGGTCGCAATCAAGATGTTGCGTGATCACTATGGCGCAACAGCAAGCCATGTTCGCCGCTTTTTGACGGAAGCCCAGGCAGCCGCTCGACTGCAGCATCCGCATATCGTCCAGATTTACGAAGTTGGGCGGCATGAGGGTCGGCCATTTCTCGCTTACGAATTCCTTGATGGCGGAACATTGGGCGAGCACACCAATGGCCATCCGATTGAACCGCGTCTGGCCGCAAGCCTGATTGAGACGCTTGCGAGGACACTGCATTTTGCCCATCAGCATGGAGTGATCCATCGGGATCTGAAGCCAGGGAATATCCTGCTTCACCGAATTACCGAGTCCGGCGTCCGGTCGCAGGCGAATCCTGTGATCGACGTTGCTGCCGTTCTGCAGAGAGCTAGCGGGGCTTTCAGTGGTCTCCAGCTAAAGATCGCAGATTTCGGGCTGGCAAAAGTGGTCCTGGAAAGCGGAGACCTCGCTTCGCATTCGGATACAAAAATCGGCGATATTCTGGGGACACCCGCTTATATGTCGCCGGAACAGGCGCGCGGAGACATCGCAAATCTGGCGAGTGCCACGGACACGTATGCGTTGGGTGCGATTCTTTATGAACTGCTGACCGGCAGGCCGCCGTTTGTCGGCGTTCAGCCGCTGGAAGTGCTGAACCAGGTGATTTCTGACGACCCGGTACGACCGTCGCAGCTGGTGCGACGCATTCCCGGCGACATTCAGACGATTTGCATGAAATGTCTGGCGAAGTCACCCGGGCGTCGTTATGCCTCCGCAGCGGATTTGGCTGATGATCTGGTGAGATTTCTTGCTGATCAGCCTATTCTCGCCCGCCGCACCTCCGCCATCGAGCGAAGCTGGCGATGGTGTCACCGTCATCCGGTGACAACGATGCTCACCTTGTCGATCTGCACTCTGCTGATCCTCATCACTGCCGTCTCAAGTGTCTATTCACTGCGGCTTACTCATCAATTAATGCTGACCTCTGATGCGAAGAGTGAAGAACACAAGGCGCGAGTGGAAGGGCAGTATCAACTGTGGGAGTCTCATCTGTTGAGGGCCGAAGCGCTGCAGAGGAGTGGCCGCCCGGGCCAGCGGTACGAAGGATTGCATGCGATCGATGCTGCAAAGACCCTTGGCGAGTCAATAGAACTGGATTCCAGCCAGGTGGGCCGCATGCGAAACGCAACGATCGCGTGTCTCGCACAGCCTGATCTGCGAGTGGTGCATGAGTGGCAGCATGACCGCATGTTTTTTTCCGCAGTGTCAGTGGATCAGCAACAAACGCTCTACGCCTGGCATGACGGAGAAAGTGCAATCAGGGTATTCCGGTCTGAGGATGGTGCGGAAGTTTCGCGGATCAGCAATCTGCCGAGGAATGCAATCGCTCGATTAAGTCCTGATGGAAAAAAACTGGCAGTGCTGGCTGAAACCTGTCGTGTGTTTCGCATCGACACTGACGTGCCGCAGCTTGTATTTGAATCTGCAAGTTCTGGAGACTGGGGATTTGCTCCAGACAGCTGGCAGCTTCTGGGGGCCAACGGCGACGGCAATCTTGCGGTGGTCAATCTGCATAACGGGCAGACCGTACACACTCTCGGCTCGGTCAGAGGACTGCAGGAGATCGCCATTTCGCCGGATGGGCGTCAGGCCGCTTTGCTGGTCGAGGATGCGGTTCGTGTTCTCGAGCTGGACACAGGCAAGGTGAGTTTTCAGGATGAAGTCCCAGGAGGCCCCGGCGGATCTCAGCACTTTGCCTGGCACCCGAATTCTCAGACGCTGGCGATCGGGCAATATTCCGGCGAAGGAATCATCTTGTGGGACGTGGCCAGTGGCACAAAAAGCACATCGTTCAATCACGCAAATGGTGCCCTGAGCTTCTGTTTCAGCGCGACCGGAGACCTGCTGCTGACATATGACGCATGGGGTGGCAATCTACGGCTCTGGAATGTGAGCAGCGGTGAACTCCAACTCGCAAAGCTGGACATCGTATTGGCCGGGATTTCACCTGACGCAATGGGTGGCTTCCGCATGTTGCGGACAACCGAAGGTCACAGGAATGCAATTCTGGCGATCGAACATCCGAGAATTTACTATACGCTGCCGCTGATCGCCTCACCGCTGCGGTTCGCATCGTCGCTGGATCTTGCTTATAGCACCGATGGGGGACTGCTGGCGCTGGTCAGTGCCGGGAAAGTGCAGCTCTTCGATACAGTTTCAATGGTGCCACTCGATCATCTGGTGATTGGCAGTGGGTTTATCCAGTTCGAAGAAGATAACTCGCTCCTGACGCTGAATCAGCGTGGGCTCAACCGCTGGCGATGTACGGATGATACCACGTCACTGCTGGAAACGAATGTTCACGAAGTTCACAACCAGATTCTCGGCCCACCGGAGCACATTGGTGCGAGTGGGGCAGAATGCGACTTTGCAGTCAGTCGCAGTGGAAAGCGCATCGCCATCCCAAACGGCGATCACGCCCTTATCTGGTCAGCTGATGTCGCAATTCCGCCAAAGGCAATCGGTCGCCACACCGATATTCGAAGTCTGTCCTTCAGTGCCGACGGGCGGCAGCTGGCCACGGGTGGATGGGACAGTGGCAATGTCTGCATCTGGGATGTGGATTCAGGCAGATTGCTGCATACGATTGATCAACCCAGTTGCTGCATGGTCCAGTTCAGTCCCGATGGCAAATGGCTCGTCACAAATTCCGCAGACCTCACCGTTTGGCGCACGGAGACATGGTCCAGGGCTTGTCAACCAGACGTGCCCGGTCAGGTAATCATTGGTGTTCGAACCTGTTTCACGCCCGACGGTCGGATGCTGGCAGTATCTGATTCGACCGCGCGTATTCATTTGATTAATCCGGCCGACGGCACTGAATTCGCCACATTGACTGACCCAAATCAACATATCGTCTCGCGCATGACGTTTAGTCCGAATGGGAACCAGCTGGCCGTCGCCTCAGACGCGAACGGAGGCGTGTTCCATGTGTGGGATCTGGCGGCGATTCGCGATGAACTGCACCAGCGGCATCTGGACTTGCCGTCCGAAACACTTCTGGCGTCCCGGTTCGTGCGTGATTCAAAAGAATTGGGTCATGTACGATTTGTCGCAGATGAACGATTTACCCAGCTTGAAGCGGTCCAGCAAATCCAACGAGCACGATTGGCGGCCGAAGAATTTGATCTCCGCTCCGCTCGTGCTGCGATTGCAAGGGCAATTGAGCTTCAGCCGAATGACGCACTTGCCTGCAACAACCTCGCCTGGCTGCTCGCCACCGGTCCGCTCCCCCTGCGAGACGCTTCAACCGCCATCACATTGGCCCGGCGAGCATCGCAGGACGAATCAATGACGAGTGCGGAGCGTTCTTTGTTTCTGAACACTCTGGGTGTCGCTCTGTTTCGAGCCGGGAAGATTGACGAAGCCGTTGCGACACTGAACAGGAGCCTCGAAATCCCGCCAACGGAAAGTCAGCCTTTCGACCTGTTTTTCCTGTCGATGTGCCACGCCAGACGAGGGGACCAAACGGCAGCTCGTGACTTCTTCGACAAAGCCGAGGCACTCGTTGATTTACATCGCCATCAAATGCCCATAACCTGGAGAAGCGAACTGGCACAGTTCGCCATTGAATCAAACTCCTTGCTGGACACAATGTCCATAGAGAAAAATGCGGCCGATCGCGATTTCCAGCTACAGTGACTTAAACCACTGCTGGAACTCATCCGCAGTCGCGATAAGGGGACGCAGCTCATTGATTTAGAAATGACCATTGCAAGGGACAGCTGGTTCCAACCGCCCCATGCACAGATCCGTACTTGATGAAATACGTCATACGGCTCCTGCCTTGAGTCAGGCTGGTCAATCTGATCGCAGTGACCTGATGACCGACATCCGCCATGTTTAGCGAACGTTCCGGGTTCATATCGCGATCGTCTGTGATTTCTGCTTTAACGGAAACCAAATCGCAGTTTCACTCAGCAGCCGGCACACCGCGACGCGTCCTCACGCATCATTGTCCGAACTCCATTCGCGGCATGGCCGAACGCAGAGCCTACGATTCGCGTCCAGGCACTGCCGAAAGGAACCAGTGAACCAAGTCCAGCCGCCCAACTGCCACCGTACGATGGATACAGAATACGGTAGGCTTCTTCGCGTTCTTCAAGCGTGCCGTGTTCGCTGAAATATTCCAGAGCCTCTTTTGTGGATGTCGTTTCATGCCACATGCCGAGAATCGGAATGATCTTCAGCGTTGCGTACGCACCCGGTGCGTCGTGGGTTCGCACTTGATGGGCAAGAGGGGAAAGAGGGGAAAGGGAAAGTGGGGACATTCTGCTTTACACATAAAGTACAATGTCCCCTTTTCTTAAAGCCGTAGCGGAAGTCGCCAAGACTTTCGGCACCCAAATTTTTGCAGGGAAAACCGAAACTCCTGGCGAGTTCCGCTACAAAAAAAAAATATACGTTAAGTCCACGCCATTTCACCTCCCGTCGCCGGAGCGACGGGTCTACGGTTGGGTGCGACGCTTAATCGTCCAGTTGTTCATACAGCGGCAGGTGCCGGTAGTAGATTTCGAGCAGCAACAGTTTGATCGACGTTGAGTAGATCCGACCGCCTCGATGTTCCCAGTTGTCGATGGGATTCCAGGTGCCAGCCATGTGGCCGTCTTTGATCTGCGTTTCGACAACCATGTCACGCAATGCGGCGTTCCATTCCTGCCAGTAGTTGCCCTGCATGTGATACATCACCTGCGTGCCGTAGTACCAGTAGTACGACGTTGCTCCCTGGGATTTCTCAGGCAACTGAGTCAGTAGATAATCGGCTCCCGCCCGCATCTTCGGGTCGTTGCGGCTGGTGCCCAGAAACTGCAGGCAGAGCAGACCTTCAGCGGACATCGCGGGAGATACATTGCGGTCGGTATAGCCAAATTTTCCGCCGACCGGCTGATTGCCTTCAACAGATTTCAGCCAGCGTCGAACGCCTTCCTGAGTGGCGGCGGGAACTGCAAGACCA
>Ga0105053_10005918_pt1 | contig 17115 bp, 17 predicted proteins | sample BON01_FD_78093 | JGI IMG/M metagenome (GOLD analysis project Ga0105053, IMG submission 78093) | Freshwater microbial communities from Lake Bonney liftoff mats and glacier meltwater in Antarctica - BON-01 | ecosystem: Environmental > Aquatic > Freshwater > Ice > Glacier meltwater | place: Lake...
CATGCCAACTACCCGGACTTTGCAATTGACTTGATCGAGGGACATCTGATCGGATGGCTCGAAATGGGATTCGCACCGCCGAGCTACTCGCAGGAGCAATTAGACGAGTTGGATCAACTCACCGAGATGTGGGTCGAGGATCATTGGCGGTCGGCATCTGCCACGTAAAGCAGGGGAGAACTCGGCACTCTTGAGTATTAACATGGCGGCGCGCACAGCGGCGCAGGCCGCCAGCGGTGAAATTCTGTGTACAGCATCGGTGGCCGAGTCACTGGCCCGATTGGAGAGCCTGACTTTCAGGATTGACCCTGTCGGGACGGTGAAACTCAAGAATCTGCCACAGGAAGTTGCGCTGTTTTCGGTTAGCCTGATCGACACCAATCGTCAACGCGTGATCGACCCGGTGTGCCAGATGCAGGTCGACAAGAAAACCGCGGCAGACAATCAGGAGTTCGAAGGACGGAGATACTGGTTTTGCTCTGCAGGCTGTTCCGCCCGGTTCGTGAATAACCCGTCAGACTTTGTCTGAGTCCGGCTTGACCCATGGCTGAACCAGCATGCGGTCCAAGCGCAACCATTTGGGATCCCGGAATTGCGACAGGCCGATACGCATGTCTGCATGGCCATCGCGTGGTTGGGCTCGGTATGTGCCAAACCAACGGTCCCACCAGGGCAGGTTGAATCCGAAATTAGAGTTGGTCTCTAGCGGCAGGACAGAGTGGTGAACCCGGTGCATGTCCGGTGTGACGACAAACTGGCGCAGTACGCGGTCCACCGGACCTGATAGGCGGACGTTGGCATGATTGAAGATGGACGTCGCATTGAGCACGATCTCAAACACCAGAACGGACCACGCGGGCGCGCCCAGCGCTGCGATCACGGCGAATTTGAGCAGCATCGACAACACGATTTCGATCGGGTGGAAGCGCAGGCCGTTTGTCACATCGATTTCAGTGTCGGCGTGGTGCATGCGATGCAAGCGCCAGAACAACGGCACCGCGTGGAACAGGCGATGCTGCAGGTAGATAGCCAGGTCCAGCAGCAAAAAGGCCGCAATCGCAGCCAGCCAGGATGGCATAGCCACGATGTTCAAAAGACCGAATCCTTGTTGCGCGACGGTTCCTGCCCATGCGACCGCGGTCAGCGGGAACACCGCGCGCACCAACACCGAGTTCAGTGCAACGATGCCCAGATTGGACGGCCAGCGAGATGATCGGCGGGTCGCCTGGGAACGTTTCGGCGCGAGAATCTCCCACAAGGCCATTGCGACAAATACCAATAGAAAGGCCGCAGGACGAGCCAGGGTTTCCAGTGCATTTGCATCAATTGCCATGACGGCCATTATGGTCGCCCAAGGGATGTGGTGCAGCTAACAAGGCCAAGTGCATGACTCCACGCCACATTGACTCCGGGGCGCGCGGCGCTGGCGGTCTTCTTCGACCTTGGCCGGATTGCCTCACTCGGCGCTTTCTTTTACCTGATCATGGATATGGTGGTGCATTGGGGCGTTTTTCGCTACCGACGCCAGGAGATCGGGGCGGCGGCTACCGTATTGCTGATGGCGCTTGCGTTCGATGCCGTGGTGCTGGTGGCCTTTACGGCGATGAAGCTCGAAAGTGATCCGGCGATTGTTGTCTACGCCCTGGTTGGCATCGCAGCGGTTTTTGGGTTCGAACGCTGGTATCTGTCGCGCTGGGATGCAGCTGCGGCGAATTGATCGGCTGCGCACAGCCAAAACAGGCGGAGTCTGAAAGGCAGTCTTGCCTCCAATTCTGGATTGTCCCCATACTCGGGGAGACGTCAGCGTGAATATGCCCGCACGTCGTGAAACTAAACCTGCGCGACCGAGTCAAAATTGCGTCAGACTTCAGCTACACCTTCTGCGGCAATGCGGCTCATCGGGCACGCAGTGTCCGACGCGCTGACCTCCACCGCACAAATATGTGCCCATCAGGTCACTTTCTCGAACTTCCAAGCAACCAATTCAAAAGGCAATCCTGAGCACCACACTGATAGTTATTCTGGTCGTCATCGCGCTGGCGGCCTTTCTGGTGATCGCAATTTTCAACAAGCTGGTCATGCTGAGGAATCGGTACAAGAACGCCTTTGCCCAAATTGAAGTCCAGCTCAAGCGTCGTTATGACCTGATCCCCAATCTGGTCGAGACTTCCAAGGCATACATCAAACACGAACGTGAAACGCTGGAGGCAGTCGTCAATGCGCGCAACGAGGCGTCCGGCATGTTGTCCAGCGCTGCGGCGGCGCCCGGTGACGCTGCAGCCATGAAAGGGCTGGTCGGCGCCGAAGGAAGGCTGTCTGGCGCCCTGATGAACATGAAGATGGTGATGGAGGCATATCCAGACCTCAAGGCGAATCAGAACATGATGCAACTGAGCGAGGAACTCACGTCGACGGAGAACAAGGTATCGTTTTCACGCCAGGCGTTCAATGACCAGGTGATGGCTTACAACAACTACAAGCAATCGTTTCCACCGATCGTTTTCGCGCCCGTGTTTGGTCACACACAGGATGCGGCGTTGCTGGAGTTCGCAGACAGCGTCGCGATTCAGGCGGCGCCCAAAGTGTCGTTTTGACCGCCGCGTTTAGTCTGGTGGTCGATCGATGAATTTTTTCGAATCACAGGAACGCGCGCACAAACACACGACGCGGCTGATCGTCTTGTTCGGTGTCGCGGTGATCGCATTGATTGTCATGGCCAATGTGCTGATTCTGGTGGTGTTCGGCGTTGTCAACAGCCAGCAAATGCGGGATGGTCAGTTCTTTGTCGCGCAGATGGACTGGAAGATGGCCGCCACCGTGGGCGCAGGCGTCAGTGTGGTGGTGCTGGTCGGCAGTCTGTACAAGATGATGGCCTTGTCTGCGGGTGGCAAGGTTGTTGCAGAGTCGCTGGGTGGACAGTTGATCCCCCGCAATACCGAGGAACCCAACCAACGCAAGCTGCTCAATGTCGTGGATGAAATGGCCATCGCGTCGGGAACCCCGGCGCTTCCGGTCTATCTGCTGGCCAACGAGCCTGGCATCAATGCCTTCGCGGCGGGATTCACGCCGCGGGACGCGGTACTCGGAATTACCCAGGGGGCGATTGAGCAGCTCAGCCGCGATCAACTGCAGGGCGTCATCGCCCACGAGTTCAGTCACATATTCAATGGTGACATGCGGCTCAATATCCGCTTGATGGGTGCTTTGAACGGCATCCTGATTCTGGGCATTCTGGGCTACTACCTGATGTATTCGGCATCGTTCTCGGGGCGCCGGCGCGGCAACGACAACAGTGGTGCTGCGATATTGGCGCTGGCGGTCGGGCTGATGGTGATCGGTTTTGCCGGTACATTTTTCGGCGGTCTGATCAAGGCCGCAGTCAGCCGGCAGAGAGAGTACCTGGCTGACGCGTCGGCGGTCCAGTTCACCCGCAACCCGGGTGGAATTGCGGGTGCATTGAAGAGGATTGGCGCTCTGCAGGCGGGCTCCATCGTGCGCAACCCGGGCGCACCTGAAGTCAGCCATGCGTTTTTCGCCCAGGGCGTCACAGGCTTCACGCAGTGGCTGTCGTCCACCCATCCACCGCTTGCCAGTCGCATTTTGCGTATCGATCCCCAGTGGGATGGCAAGTTCGATGTTCCTGAGCCGCCGCCATCGGTTGAAAGCCAGCCGCCAGTCGACGGTACATCGGCCATGCGAGGTCCCGACATGGTCCGAAACATGGCGACTGTCGCGGCAGGGGCCGTGGCGGCTGACGCGCTCGCAGTGATGGATCAAATGGGTCAACCGACCCAGGAGTCGGTGCTGCTCGCCCGTTCGTTGTTGTCTGAGATGCCTGCGGCGATTCGTGACGCAGCACGTGAACCCTATGGCGCCCGGGCCGTGATCTATTGTCTGCTGCTCGACAAGGGGGCAGGGCTGCGCGAACAACAACGCGCGCTGCTGCAAGAGCGCGGCGACAAGGACGTCTATGCGCTAACGATCAGTTTGATGCCGCAGGTCGATGCGCTGGAGTTGAGATTTCGGCTGCCGATCATCGACATTGCGATTCCTGCGCTCAAGCAGTTGTCACACAGTCAGTACCAGCCGTTCCTGGCGAATCTGGCCGCGCTGATCAACATGGACTCCAAGCTTGACCTGTTCGAATGGTCATTGCAGAAGATTCTGTCCAGACATCTGGACGGGCACTTTCACAAGCCATTGCCCGCTGCCACGCGTAATCAGGATCTCGGCCAACTTACTCGGGAATTCGGATTTGTGTTGTCGGTGATGGCGCACGCCGGCGCGGACGATCAGCACAGTGCCCAGCGCGCGTTCGATGCTTCCGCCAGCAATCTGGCATCAAACGGACTGACGTTGCTGGCGAAAGACCAGATCAGGATTGCGGATCTGGATCAGGTCCTTGGCAAGCTGGATCGACTGGCGCCCGCGGCCAAGTCGCGCTTGCTGACAGCCTGTGTCATCAGCATTTGGCACGATCAGAGAGCCACCCCGGCCGAGGTGGAGTTGTTGCGTGCATTCGCCAGTGTTCTGGATTGCCCCATGCCACCGGGATTGCGAGCGCGCCCGCCGACGCCGCCGAGCCCGTGGCGCTGACCCATATTCACGGTCTTGCCTACAGCGCTGCCGGCAAGCGGCTGATGATTCCCAGCCACCATGGACTGGCCCTCTATGAGACGTGCGGCAAGGGCCGCTGGTCCAAGGCGGATGGTCCCGCGCACGACTATATGGGCTTCTCGGCCACAAGGGATGCCCTGTACAGCAGCGGTCACCCGGCGCCCGGATCGGGCTTGGTCAATCCGTTTGGCTTGATCAAGAGCCAGGACGGTGGCAAGACCTGGCGCAAGCTCGGGCTTGAGGGCGAGTCCGACTTTCATCTGCTGGCGACCAGCTACGGCACGAACGCGGTCTACGTGACCAATTTCGGCAAGAACTCGCGCATGAACCAGCCGGGCCTTTACTACACCGAAAACGATGGGCTGAAATGGACACGCGCGGCCACCAATGGCCTGGTCGGCCAGATCAAGAGCCTGGCGGTGCATCCGGATGACGCGCGTGTCGGTTAGCGGCCAGCACTTGGCCAGTGCTTGTGCTGATCGTCAATCCAGAAGGTATGCGCATGGCGGACGCCATGGCCGGTCGGGACGCCATCAGGGCCATGGGTCTGCGCTGCGTCCAGTGCCGCGTGTTCATGTTCAATGACCTCAGGGTCATGCACAGGCCACACGCCAACGGCCAGCGCGGTCGCGGCCATGGCTGCCAGAGCCAGAACCATAAATGTGGCAGGCATTCCCCAGCGCGAGCCCATCCATCCTGCCAGCGGATAGAAGACCAGCCAACACGCATGGGACAACGCGAACTGTGCTGCAAAAAGCGCTGGACGGTCTGCCGGATGCGCCGATCGCCTCAGTAATCGACCGGACGGAGTCTGGGCAGCGGCGTATGCCAAGCCTGCCATAAACCACAATCCGAGCAGGCCACGGTAGTCCAGGCCCAGTGCGCCAAGCAACAGCATTAAGACCAGAACCGCAATGGCTGCCAACATCACCGTCCGGTCCTGCCAACGTTCGAGCAATCGAGGCAGCGCCAGCGCTGCTGCCATGGATCCTGCGCCAAACGCGGCAAGCGCCGCCGCAACGGCACTTTGTGTCAGGCCGAAGCCCGATTGCACCATCACCACAGTGTTGACAAACACCATAGCGCCCGCTGCCGCCACCGCTGCATTGACTGCCAACAGCCCGCGCAATCGGGGCGTGGCCAGGTAGATTCGCATGCCGCGTACCGTGCGTTCGTAGATGCCCCGGCGCACCTGCGGCTCCCCGGTAGGCAGCACGACTGACACCACCAACAAGGCAGACGCAAGAAATCCGAACACGGTGCCAGCGAAGAGATCATGGAAGCTGACGACCGTCAGCAGCGCCGCCGCCAGCATCGGGCTGACCAGGCTTTCCATGTCATAGGCCAGACGCGACAGCGACAAGGCCTTGGTGTAGTCTTTCTCGTCGGGCAGCACATCGGGAATCGTCGCCTGGAAAGTCGGTGTGAACGCGGCGGAGGCAGCCTGCAGCAAGAAGATCAGTACATAAACGTGCCAGACCTGCGATACGAATGGCAGCGCCAAGGCCACGGCGGCGCGAACCAGGTCCAGGCCCACCAGCAGCGCCCGCCGAGGCAGGCCCTGGGCCAGCGCCGCAGCCACAGGTGCCACGCCGACATAGGCCACCATCTTGATGGCCAGCGCCGTGCCAAGGACCGTACCCGCTTGGGCGCCAGCCAGGGCGTAGGCCAACAGGCCCAACGCGACAGTCGCCAGCCCGGTGCCGATCAACGCGATCACCTGCGCTGCGAACAGATGCCGGTAAGTTCGGTGGCGAAGCAGATCGATCATGGAGGTCTACTCGACGCTTAAAGGTAGCGCGTGATCAGTTTGAACTCGTCGAGCGACTGGCCCTTGGTGCGGGCCGATCCTTCGACCATGTGGTCAAGACAGTGGTCGATGTGGTCCTGGATCAGCGCCTTCTTGGCTTGTGCAATGGCCTTCTCCACTGCCAGCAGCTGCTGGGCGATGTTCAGGCAAGGCTGCTCCTGTTCGATCATGGCAATCACGCTGCTCAGATGGCCGCTGGCACGGCGCAGGCGTTTGACGATGGCTGGGTGGGATGCGTGTGCTTGGACTTTGATCATGGTGCTTGTTATCCTCCCCCCTAGGTTACTATAGTCGGCTCCAATCTTCCTTCTCGGCTCACTGCTGCGCATGTTGCTTCCGCTTGTTCGTTCCTGTTTTCGGCCATGGCTGGTGCCAGATGCGCGCATCTGGGTGCTGGCTGTGGTGCTGGCCGGCATGCTGGTTTCGTCGATCGGATTGGTGAACTCGCATGGGCTTGCGGCGCTTGCCAGCGCGCAGCTTGGCGACGAATCGTTGCAAGGGCATCGGTGTTCACACCACGAGGAGGGCAATGCCGCAGTGGCGGATGTGCCTCTTGTGCACGCGCATCACAGCGCCGACCACTCGCACGACAACGCCCAAGTGCCGTCCCTCGCCTTGGCATCGGTGGCGCCAGTGCAGCCCGACTGGCGCATATTCACGCCAGCAAGGATGAAGGGGATGGTTGCGCACCGGCTTGAGCGGCCGCCGATGGCCTGAGGCGCACTCCCGCTTCGCGCCGCCTTGGGCCGCGCTTTCTTTTTTCTTATTCTTGGAGTATTCATGCTCAGCCTCGTTTCATCATGGCTGCCGGCCAACCTATGGTCCAGTCGGCGATATTTTTCTTGGGCCACGGTTTTCCTGCTGCTTGCCGTGCTGCTCTGTGCCACCAATGCGTTCGCCCATGGTGTCCCGCAGGGCGACAAGGGCTACATACAGGAGATAGCAGGCGTCAATCTGCTGCCCTTCATGTACCTGGGCGCCAAACACATGATGACCGGTTACGACCACATTCTGTTCCTGTTCGGCGTGATCTTCTTCCTCTACCGCTTGTCGCACATCGGCCTGTACGTGAGCCTGTTCGCACTGGGGCACTCGACCACGATGATCCTGGGGGTCTACTTCAATGTGGGGATCAACAGTTATCTGATCGATGCGGTCATCGGACTGTCTGTCGTCTACAAGGCTCTGGACAACCTCGGTGCGTACCAGCGTTGGTTGGGTTTTCAGCCCGATACCAAGCTTGCGACCCTGGTATTCGGCCTGTTCCACGGCTTTGGCCTGTCAACCAAGATCCTCGAATTCCAGATCTCGCCCGACGGACTGCTGCCCAACCTGCTGGCCTTCAACGTGGGGGTCGAGATCGGGCAACTGCTGGCCCTTGCAGTCATCTTGATCGCAATGAGCTACTGGCGGCGCACTTCCAGCTTCCTTCGCCATGCCTACAGCGCCAACGTCGTCATGATGAGCGCGGGCTTTGTACTGGTTGGCATGCAGCTGACCGGCTACTTCGCGGCTTGACCAACAATTTCCGTAAATTTCACCATGTACAACAGCAACACACCTTTACCCTCCGACCTGCCTTCATCAAGAAAGCTCCTCGGTTCAACTTTTGTGGCGGCCATTTCGGCCGCCGTTCTGCTCACTATCGTGGTGCTTCCAGCCGAGTATGGAATCGACCCGACGGGAGTCGGGCGTGTACTCCGTCTGACCGAAATGGGCGAGATCAAGATGCGTCTTGCGGCCGAGGCTGCCGCCGATTCGAAAGCTGCCGTGACCGTTGCGTCCATGCCTGCGCCACCGGTGGCTTCGACGATCGCCCTAGCGGCGAGCGTGTCGGCAGCCTCATCCGGTCCGAACACCGCGTCGCCAGCGTCGGTGACCGTTGCCGACGCGATCAACTGGCGTGACGAATTCAGCTTCACGCTGGCGCCGGGCGAGGGTACCGAGATCAAAATGCGCATGAAGGAAGGGGAAAAAGCCCTCTATGTCTGGATGGTGGAAGGCGGCATCGTGAACTATGACACCCACGGCGACGGTAGCGGCCGATCCCTTAGCTACGTCAAGGGCAGAGGGATCTCGACGGACGAAGGCGAGTTGATCGCTGCATTTACGGGCAACCATGGCTGGTATTGGCGCAATCGTGGCGCGGCCGGCGTCAAGCTGACTCTGAGAACCCGCGGGACCTATAGCGACATCCAGCGGATGAAATGACGCAGGTGCGGGTTTATCCCGCGAAGCGACGGGAGCGCTGTCCGACGCCTTGTCGAGCATGATAAAGGGCTATTCCACAGCCGCGACTTGACCTTGGAGTGACTTTAACGTTTCCAATGGCGTTGAAGGAAACCCGCAATCATGAATCGATCGGCAGCAGAAAACAGCGTCCAGATGCCCTCTCATGATCATGGGGCGGTGCATGACCATGACCACGAGCACCCGAATGCACAGGTCCACAACCACGCGGCTGCAGCAATAGCTGCTTGCTGCTCGCCCCCCATGTCGGTGTCGACAAGCAAATCGACACCATCGGCGCAGAGCGGTGACACCCGCACCGCGATCCGGATCATGCAGATGGACTGCCCCACCGAGGAGGCCTTGATCCGCGACAAGCTGGCCGGTCTGCGTGCGGTCGGGGCTATGGAGTTCAACCTGATGCAGCGGGTGATGACGGTGAGCCATGCGCCCGATGCCCTGGAATCCGTTCTGCAGGCCATACGGACGCTTGGATTCAAACCCGAAATTGTCCTCTCCGGGGAGCGGCCACGGGCCAATGAAGAGCCCGGCAAACCCTGGTGGCCGCTGGCGCTGGCGGGGGTGGCCGCAATCGCGTCCGAAGCCGTCTCCTGGTTGAACCAACCCGCATGGCTCGCGGCCGTGCTCGCCATTGTGGCCGTCGCAGCCTGCGGATTGACGACCTATAAGAAGGGATGGGTGGCCATTCGCAACGGCAATCTCAACATCAACGCGTTGATGAGCATCGCGGTTACCGGCGCCCTGGTGTTGCAGCAGTGGCCGGAAGCGGCCATGGTCATGGTGCTGTTCACGATTGCGGAGTTGATCGAAGCGAAGTCGCTCGACCGGGCGCGCAACGCCATCAAGGGCTTGCTGCAACTGGCCCCTGACACGGCCACGGTTCAACGGGCAGACGGATCGTGGCAGGAAGTCGATGCCAAGTCGATCTCCGTCGGGACGCGGGTTCGCGTCAAACCGGGCGAGCGCATCGGACTCGATGGCGCCATCGTGACGGGGCGCTCCACCGTGGATCAAGCACCCATCACCGGCGAAAGCCTGCCGGTGGACAAGGCAGAAGGGGACCCAGTGTTTGCCGGCACGATCAACGGCGCGGGCGCCTTCGAATACCGGGTCAGCGCAGCCGCCAACAACTCCACCTTGGCGCGCATCATCCATGCGGTCGAGGAGGCGCAAGGCAGCAAGGCCCCGACACAGCGGTTTGTCGACCAGTTCGCGCGGGTTTACACGCCGGTGGTGATGGCGATTGCGCTGGCTGTGGCGATTCTTCCGCCGCTTTTCATGGGCGCAAGCTGGCACGACTGGAGCTACAAGGCGCTGGTGCTGCTGGTCATCGCATGTCCTTGCGCACTCGTAATTTCGACACCGGTCACGATCGTCAGTGGCCTGGCCGCGGCGGCCCGCAAGGGCATCCTTATCAAGGGTGGTGTCTATCTGGAGGAGGGGCGCAAGCTGCAGTGGTTGGCACTGGACAAGACCGGGACCATTACCCATGGCAAGCCGGTGCAGACCGACTTCGAGCTACGCGAGGGTGATGGCAGTGCGGCCACCGATGACTGCCGTCGAATCGCGGCCAGCCTGGCGGGTCGATCCGATCATCCCGTGTCGTTGGCGGTCGCAAAGGCCGCTGCGGACGACGGCATCCGGCAAAGCGAGGTCGGCGCCTTTGAGGCGCTGGCGGGTCGGGGTGTCAGGGGCGTCGTCGACGGCAAGAGCTACGCTTTGGGAAATCATCGGTTGGTGGAGGAAATGGGCCACTGCTCGCCGGTATTGGAGACACGGCTCGGCGCATTGGAAAACCAAGGCAAGACCGTTGTCGCGCTGACGGACGAACGCCGTGTGCTGGCTTTGTTTGCCGTGGCCGACACGGTCAAGGACAGCAGCCGGGATGCGATTGCCGACCTGCATGTGCTGGGCGTCAAGACTGTGATGCTCACGGGTGACAACACCCACACAGCCCAGGCCATCGCCCGTCAGGTCGGAATCGACGAGGCGCATGGCGACCAGCTGCCGCAGGACAAACTGGCGGTGATCGAGCGCCTGGGCACCCAGGGAGCTGTGGGCATGGTCGGTGATGGCATCAACGATGCCCCGGCGCTGGCGCGCGCCAACATCGGTTTTGCGATGGGTGCCATGGGGACCGATACGGCGATTGAGACCGCAGACGTGGCGCTGATGGACGACGATCTGCGCAAGATCCCTGCATTCATCCGCTTGTCGAGGGCCACGCATTCGGTTCTGGTTCAGAACATCGTCCTGGCGCTGGGTATCAAGGCTGTATTTCTGCTGCTGGCATTGGTCGGGCTGGCGACCATGTGGATGGCCGTGTTTGCCGACGTGGGCGCGAGTCTGCTGGTGGTCGGCAATGGTCTGCGTCTGCTTCGGAGGTAGCCTTGTGCGGGTGGTTGTAGTGGCCAACCACGACTTGCTGAATGGGTCGGGCAACTGATGCGCCTTGCGCTGGTTCCGCTGGGCCATGTGACGGGTCGGCTGCCTTTGGGAAACAGCGGTCGCAGTGACGTGAGCGCATTCGTGTCCATGGCGGTAGAGCCGGAGATCGCAGATATCCCATGGCAGGCGCACCACGAGGCGCTGAATCCGAGAGCGGATCATCCATAAGCCGGGACTACAATTTCACGATGCGTCGCCGGCCCTCACTTTCGCCCCCATCGTTGGGCAAGTCATGAGGCATCCCTGGTTTTTGCTGCTGCTCGCCTGGCTGGTCGCATCAGCTGCAACTGCCGGTGCGCTGTTCATCGGTGAGGTCATGGGCATGACGCCGTGTGTGTTGTGCTGGTACCAGCGCATCTTCATGTTTCCGCTCGCGATCATTCTGGGCCTTGCCTGTTTTGCCGAAGACCGGCGCGGTGCCATCTATGCGCTACCACTTGCGCTTGGCGGAGTTGCCATGGCGCTGTATCACACCCTGCTGGTGGCAGGCGTGATACCGAAGGGCTGGATTGCCTGTGATGCGGGTGTGTCCTGTGCCGACCAGAAGCTTGAAATCCTGAGCGGTATTCAGATTCCCTGGCTTTCGCTTGCCGCGTTCGTGATGATCTCCATCCTTCTGCTTGCCTACCTGCGAAAGACGTCGAAATGAATATCAAGAAGCTGACCGTATGGACGGTGCTGGGGATCATCGTGATCGCCTTTCTGTTTGGCATGAACAAGTACCAGCGGGGGGTGCAGAAATCACAGGAGCAAAAGGCGGCCGAACAGGACAGCCGGCTGGTACGCATGCACTCTCCGGTATTTGGTCCGCAGAATGCGAAGGTGACCATCGTGGAGTTTTTCGACCCTGCATGTGAGGCTTGCCGGGCGTTCTACCCGTTCGTCAAGGATCTGCTGCGCCAGTATCCCAACGATGTCCGCCTGGTACTGCGCTACGCGCCGTTTCATCAGGGCTCCAGCGAAGTGGTGAAGATCCTCGACGCAGCCAAGCGTCAAGGCAATCTGTTGCCGGTATTGGAGGCCGTGCTTCAGGCTCAGCCGCAGTGGGCAACCCACCATGGCAGTCCAAGACTTGAAGTCGCATACCAGGCGGCCGAAGCCGCAGGTCTCGATCTGCAAAAAGCCTTGAATGACGCCCAGACGCCGCAAGCCGAAGCCATGCTCAAGCAGGAGGTCGAGGACCTGACGTCGCTGGAAGTGAAGAAAACACCGACCTTCTTCGTCAACGGCCGCACCTTGGCGAGTTTCGGCCCCGATCAGTTGGCCGCGCTGGTGGCGGAAGAAGTCGGCAAGTCCAGGAAATAGCACCATGTAGAGCCAAACGGCCCCCTGGATAATCGACCCGTAGTTGCCGGCATCGGCCACTGTGGCATCGCGAAAAATCGCATCATTTGGCGCGAATCGCGATATGACTCATCTTGAAATAGCATGTATTGGCGCTTATTCCGAGGGTAATCCCCATCATGGGGCGTGACTGTGCGCGCTAACGTAGCGGTATCAGCTGAGCAATCAGACTGTGCCCGCCGTCGATCCACCCGCACAAAGGAAAACGCAGGCTCCGTCGAATCCCAGATCAAGTCACAGGAAACAAATCCGACATCTGTCACGTCGCGACGCAAGTTCTTCGTTGCCGCCGCAGCGTCGATTCCGGTGGTGGCAGCGCAGGCCCAGACCGCGGCTGTGGCGGTGAAACCATCGACGATCGTCATGAAGATGCAGGGTGCATGGGGCGCCAAGGACATCTTCAATGAAATGGCGGAAGACTATGTCAAGCGTGTCAATGAGATGTCGAACGGCGCGCTGCGTATCGAGTACTTGACTGCGGGCGCCGTCGTCAAGCCGTTCGAGGTGACCGATGCGGTGAGCAAGGGTGTGCTCGATGCCGGCCATACCGTGGCGGTGTACTGGTACGGCAAATCCAAGGTCGCATCGCTATTCGGCTCCGGCCCGATTACCGGCGCCAATGCCGAGCAGACGCTGGGCTGGATGATGCGCGGCGGCGGTTACGCGTACTATGAAGAACTGCAGAAGCAGCTGGGCCTGAATCTGAAGGGGTTTTTCGCATTCCCGATGCCGACGCAGCCGCTGGGCTGGTTTAAGAAGAAACCACCCAAGACCGCCAACGGGCTTAAGGGCTACAAGTACCGTACCGTGGGCCTGGCGGCCGACCTGATGCAGGAACTCGGCATGAAGGTGACGCAATTACCCGGGGGCGAGATCGTCCCGGCGATGGAGCGCGGCGTGATCGACGCGTTCGAGTTCAACAACCCCACCTCGGACAGCCGCTTCGGTGCACAGGACGTGGCCAAGTACTACTCGATGGGTTCGTACCACCAGGCGATGGAGTTCTTTGAGATCATCTTCAACAAGACCAAGTACGAGGCGTTGCCGCCGCACCTGAAGGCAATCCTGCAATACGCGGCAGAGGCCACCTCATCGGCTAACACCTGGACTGCGCAGGACAACTACTCGAAGGATCTGCAGACACTGATCACCAAGGACAAGGTGCAGGTTTCGCGCACCCCGAAAGCGGTGTTCGATGCCCAGATCAAGGCCTGGGACAAGGTGACGGCCAAGCTCGAAGCCGAAGACCCGTTCTTCAAGAAGGTGCTGGCATCCCAGAAGGACTGGGCCAAGCGCGTGGCCTACTACGGTTTCTTCAACGACGCCGACTACAAGTCAGCCTTCGAGCACGTGTTCAAGACCAAGCTGCCCACTTGACCCGCAGGTAATTGTTAACGGGTCGTTGCCCTCGCGGCAGCGACCCTTTTTTTTGAGCTGCCATGGAAAAATTCATCCGCCACATCGACTACCTGTCCAAGGCCATCGGGCACAGCTTTGCCTGGACGGTGCTGGTACTGACCGGTGGTACCTGTTACGAGGTATTCCGTCGCTACGTGCTCAACGACCCGACGGCCTGGGCGTTCGACATGAGTTACATTTTGTACGGCGCCCTGTTCCTGATGTCCGGTGCCTACACCTTGTCCAAGGGAGCGCATGTGCGGGGCGATTTCATCTATCGCAAATGGAAGCCGCGCAACCAGGCCAAGGTCGACCTGACGCTGTATTTCCTTTTCTATATGCCAGGCGTGCTGGCGCTGGTGTTTGCCGGTTTTTTCTATAGGTTGGATGCGGCCCGGATTCAGGAGGTCAGCGTCAACAGCCCGATCGGCGTGCCGGTGTGGCCGCTGAAACTGCTGATCTGCGCCGCTGGCATCACCTTGCTGTTGCAGGGGCTCGCCGAGATGTGCCGCTGCGTGATCGCGATCCGGGACAACGCCTGGCTGCCGCGTGACGAGGACGTGGTCGAACTGGAAGTCGCGCTGCAGCAGCAGTACGCCAGCAAACAAGGAGGCGCAGCATGAGCGATCCCGTCATTGCCTTGCTGATGCTGGGGCTGTTCATCGCCTTCATCTTTCTGGGGTTTCCGATTGCCTTCACGCTGATGGGCATGGCCATCATGTTCGGGGCCTATGCGTACTACACACCGGGACAGGCGTTTTTCGAGAACAACATTTTCTACCTGTTCACGCAGAACATGTTCAGCATCATGAACAACGATGTGCTGATCTCGATCCCGCTGTTCTTGTTCATGGGATACATCATTGAACGCGCGAACATCCTGGACAAACTGTTCCTGAGCCTGCAGGTCGGACTGCGCCGCGTGCCCGGCTCGATGGCAGTGGCCGCGCTCATCACCTGCGCGCTGTTCGCCACGGCGACCGGCATCGTCGGCGCGGTGGTCACGCTGATGGGGCTGCTGGCGCTGCCTCCGATGCTCAAGGCCGGTTACGACGAGAAGCTGGCGACCGGTGTCATCACTGCAGGGGGCACGCTGGGCATACTGATACCGCCGTCCATCATGTTGATCGTCTATGCAGCAACTGCGGGCGTGTCGGTGGTCAAGCTGTATGCGGCGGCGATGATTCCGGGCATTCTGCTGGCAAGCCTGTATTTGGTTTACGTCATCACACGCGTCGTGATCAATCCAAGCCTGGCACCCAAGCCCACGTATGTCGACGAAATTAGTTTCTGGAAGGCCACCACGATGGTGGTCACCGCCTTTGTGCCGCTGGCCGCGTTGATCCTGACCGTGCTCGGCTCGATCCTGTTCGGGCTGGCAACACCAAGCGAGGCCGCGGCCATGGGGGCGTTGGGCGGCATCGTGCTGGCCGTCGTCTACGGTGCATTCACCTGGCAGAGGCTCAAGGAGTCGGTGTTCCTGACCGCCAAGACGACGGCGATGGTGTGTTACCTGTTCGTCGGCTCATGGACCTTCTCCAGCGTGTTTTCCTACCTCGGTGGCGAAAGCGTCATCAAGGAATTCATGCTGTCGATGGACCTCTCAACGATTCAGTTCCTGCTCCTCACGCAGGTCATCATCTTCATCCTGGGCTGGCCGCTGGAGTGGAGCGAGATCATCATCATCTTCGTGCCGATCTTTCTGCCGTTGTTGGCGCACTTCGAGGTCGACCCGCTGTTGTTCGGTATCTTGATCGCGGTCAACCTGCAAACATCGTTCCTGACACCGCCAATGGCGATGTCGGCCTATTACCTCAAGGGGGTCGCGCCGCCGCATGTCCAGTTGTGGACCATCTTCAAGGGGTGTTTCCCGTTCCTGGGAATGGTGTTCCTGACGCTCGGCCTGATCTACGCCCAACCTCAGTTGGTGAACTATCTGCCGGACTTGATGTACAACAGCGAATCGTCGGCGCCTGCCACACCGGTGGACACCAGCGATCCGAATGTCATGGACCCGGCATTTCTGAAATAGCGGACGAAGCCGTCCGCGTGCAACTGATGTGAAAGGACCAACCTTGTCAGACAGAGAAAAAAATGCGCATGAGCTGGGCGTGGTCGAGCTGACCACGCACCTGGCCCAGGGCAGCCTGGGCCTACGCGATTATGTGGATGCCATGCATGGCCGGTACGAAGTACTGGAGCCGGAGGTCAAGGCGTTTGCCCATTACCGGCGCGATATCGTCGACATGCAGGTGGACAGCCTCGATGCGCTCAAGAATGCCGGCCTGCCCCTGCCACGCCTGTTCGGGGTTCCGATCGCCGTCAAGGACAACATCGACACCCGGGACTATCCGACCGAGTATGGTTTTGCTGCCAGCGCCGGGCGCACGCCCAGCGTGGACGCTTTGCTGGTGCACAAGCTGCGTGAGGCCGGGGCGCTGATATGGGCCAAGTCGCGCACGACCGAACTGGCCTATATGCATCCCACCATCACCGAAAATCCGCGCGCACCCGGCCATACGCCGGGTGGCTCATCCAGTGGATCGGCGGCGGCTGTCGCCAGCGGCATGGTGGCTGCGGCGATCGGCACCCAGACCAACGGGTCGGTGATCCGGCCGGCATCGTTTTGCGGCGTTTATGGCTTCAAGCCCTCGCGCGGGCTTGTGTTCAACGGTGGCGTGCTGCCTTGCGCGCCGTCGCTGGACCAGGTCGGCGTGTTTGCACGATCGGTCGAGGATCTTGCTGTCGTCAGCGAGGTCATGATCGGCGGCCACCACCTGGCATCCGGACAACCAGTGTTTCCGATGGATCTGCGGCGGGTCTGCGAACAGCAGCCGCCGATGCCACCCACATTGATGTTCGCGCGCACGCCGATGTGGGAGCGACTCGATCCGCGTTCCCGTGAAGCCTTCCTGGCGCTGGTGGAGGAACTCAAGGACTGCATGTCCGAGGTCGTGTTGCCGCCGTCCGTGGCCAATGCCGTGCCCTTGCACAAGACCGTGATGGAGGCCGAGATGCATGCTCACCTCAAGCAACTGGTCGCAGCTGGCGGTGATAGCGCCAGCGCGCCGACGCGCGACCTGATGGCGCGCGGCGGGGCGATCCTGGCTGCAGATTACCTGGAGGCGCTGGGCCGCATGATCCTATTTTCCTCAGTTGACCCCCCTAAAATGCGCTCAAACTGAAGCCTGATGCGGGCTACAGACCATTTTGGAGGATCACCCAATGGGTGAAGATAAATTTCCACA
>Ga0105053_10005919_pt1 | contig 17113 bp, 19 predicted proteins | sample BON01_FD_78093 | JGI IMG/M metagenome (GOLD analysis project Ga0105053, IMG submission 78093) | Freshwater microbial communities from Lake Bonney liftoff mats and glacier meltwater in Antarctica - BON-01 | ecosystem: Environmental > Aquatic > Freshwater > Ice > Glacier meltwater | place: Lake...
AGACTGGTGACTGGGACATCTTCCTAGGTCCCCCGGAACGGGCGAGGGTGGAGACTGGTGGAGCTGACCAATGGGTGTTAAAGCGAAGGGAATGCTCAGGGTTTGCCAGGGTGAATCAAGTAAATTCCGTATCCCTGGGATACCCACTATCAGTTTTCAATAAAAACTCTACTCTCGAACCCAAGAACGTAAACGTGGCCAGTTTCAAGATTATGGCTTTGTCCGAGCCAAACGACAGCGAATCGTAGCTTCGAAACGAAGATATTTACGGAACGTCTGAAAAGAGCCCTGTAGAGGCTGCAGATTTGTGACATTTTTGACATTTCGGTACGCGCGACAAGCGGAGGGGCGTCAGCCCCGGAGCCGCCGCGCGCCCACTGGATCGGACCAGAGTTATGCGGATCGTCACCCGAGGGGTGTCATGAGTATGACACTCCCCTACCGATAGACGCATGACACTCCCCTCGGACCACTTTCATGACACTCCCCTCAAATGAGAAAATAAATATGAAAAAACTTTGACCATCAGAAGACGTGAAAAATACGTGCAACGCACAGGTATCTTGAAGATAGACGAAATCGTCGCAGCGAAGACAGTTTGAGTCACAAATCCGACATTTTTCGACATTTTAGGTTTTGCTAAAGAAACTAAAAAAAATACATACCATGTGACAAAAATCTAGAAATGTAACAAGGTTCCAATTTGTGACATTGTGACATTTGGAAATGTACAATGTCACAAAATGTCACACCTTTTCAAATCTTTTGTACAAAGTTACGTTTACCTTTTATGTTTGGATCCGGCTCGGAACGACTCTCATTCTGTAAAACACGCAGTAGTTTTGACTGTCGCTCGTGAAATAGGTCAAGCAGTAGCCCTTTCGTGTCACGAAAGATCTAAAATTGATCTTTTAAAATCGAGTGCGTGTCGACTACACGCACATACCACGATACATACAAACATGTGACATGAATTGCGGGAGTGCCTTCGAGCCAGGCGCTTCCGGGATTCCTTATTACTGCACACCACCTGTGTGCGTTCCTGCTGTAATTGGCGCGCTAGCTGCGTGGCGGCAAAACACCAAAAAACACAAAGGGGAAAAAACACTAAACTCCCCCGCTCGCGCCCCTTCTCTCCCTATCATCTATCCCACTTCCACTGCCTCAAATCTGCCAGGCCGATGCACGTCGAGGGGAGGCTTCCCCCCTCCTCCTTCGCCCTATTTCAAGCACCTCGACAAGTGACACGGCCTCTCTCCTCCCACGTTTAGGGTTTGCTCATGCTTGTTTAGGTCTCGATGTATGCATCTTTTGCCTATGTCAATGGAGACTGGTATGTGCCATGCTGTTGACGTCGAACCGCTGGGCCTCACCTCAGTGTCCACTAAGGATGGCACTGCATAGATTGGTTATGTGTTGAAATAGATTTCTTCAGACTATGTCAGAGGGAGCCTCTATGTGCGAAGTGCGCTGCACTGTACAGATTGGTTACTCTTGGGACAGTCTTCAGTTTAACGGTGCGGCGTGCGCAGCTATTGGTCACTGAGCAAGCGGGGGGGTACAACATCTGAAGGTCGGGCTGGACAGCACCATTTTCCTTTATGGGTAGCGAGTGGGTTATTGATCCCAGCGCCGGCAGTCCTCTTTTGGTCCTCCACCTGAGTTCGAATTAGCCCGCGCATCAGAGAGGGGTTTGGGGGCCTGTGAGCACGCCAGAGATGCCACTGAGTACTTGCCTGGGCCAGCATGACATTAGTTGCGCGGGCCTTGTTTAAATAAGAATGACTGGTACCAGATACAGCCGTGCGAACATCCATGGTACGCCTCCATACCCCGGTCCTGTCTGTTACCTTGCATTGTTTAGATGCAGTGAAGGAAACAACTTCTCAGAATCTTTGGCCCCGAATTGATTCGAATTAATGAATGAATTAAAACCGCGCAAAGCGCGGTTTCAAAAAACTGCGAGCAGTTTTTTTTGGCGGCGTCGGCCGCGAAATTATGAAAACGTGACAGTAGTAGCGCGTCAGAGAGAGCATTTCCGGAGGTTTTTGGCGATGTTTTTGGTTGCTCAACTCCCTCCAAAAAGAGGTGTTTCAGTACACAAGAATTCACTCGCTTCTTGTCAACAGTGTCGTCACAGCGTCGAGCCACGCGCTCTGACGTGTCCTTTCAAACCAAGTAATCTGAGTGATCGGTCACGTCAGAACTGTAGGCTTCAGGTGAGGCATTCTTCCTGCTGTACGTTGTTTCTTATAAATTGTTTTGGAATTGAAATGGTGTTGTGCGATTTGTATCTACAGAGGTTTGATTTGACAAAGGGTTTGTTATTTGAAACTTTCTGAATTACTGTTTGGTACAAACTATGTCGTTGTGATCATTCAGTATTGGAGTTCAAATCATTTTCACCACCAATGAATCGGTAGACGTAATAAGAAGCTTCAAATCAAATGCATGTCGGTTGAAGAAAAAATTGTATGAAAAAAATGCGCCACAGGCCAGATTTTTTATGAAACAAAATGTGCTGCAGGCAAGACCTATCAAATAAAATGCGCCGCAGGCCAGATTTTTTGACTAAGTCTCAATGGGTACTCTGTCCTATTGATATCGTATGTAATTTTATTTCACACATCACAGTTCAGAATCTTCTTCTTTTAATTCATGAATTCATTAATGAATTAATTCATTAATCAATGAATTAATTGACCTTTGGCCGGCCTATAGCACGTTTGTTTTCCCCACTGTTTAGATGTATGCTTGCCGTGATATTTGTGACACATAAAAGAGAGATATAATGTTGTTTATTGGAAAACCAAAAGGAAGATCAAGAATGATCTCCAATAAAAGTGTGATGACAATACCTACACAGACAGTGTGGACACCACCCTGGTACGCTACCATATTCGACTTGCTGAGTGTATAAGCTGTGCCTATTTTCCTAAAAATATGATGATGATGCATCAACAATTCCCTCGAATCCGGTACGTGAGTCTAGGTGTTTTACCCGTACCCACTTCTTGTTTATGTTGATTTGTTGTCTCTTGCGCACATATGTGGTCTAGGTCTCGGTCATTTTAGTGCGCTGGTCTGTAAACTTGCTGTCAAGAATGGGGGTGTACAATTGGAGATCATCCTTGATCTTCCTTTTGGTTTTCCAATAAACAACATTATCTCTCTGGGGGTGTACCCGGTACAGGGTCATCCCGGGAAATAGAAACTGGCAGATAGAAACTGCAGACTGGAATTTGGATGTACGCCTAGATATACGAGTAAAGAAACTCTATACACGCCTAGAAATATTGCTTAGAAAATGGCTGGCTGGGTCAAAAACCGTGGTTTCTATTTCCCGGGATGACCATGTAATTAGTTGGAAAGTCGGGCCACACAGGTCTGGTGCCCTTTGTTGATGAACATGGTACTGTTTGCTGGGAAGTCCTTCTAGAATATGGATTTGAAGTACTCATTTGAAGCGAACAACAAACCGTGTCTTTTCTCACGTATAACTGCGTTATCCTCAGTTCGGCCCCCGAGAATTCCGCCGGAAAACATCGGTAAGAGATAACTCAGTCATGCATGACACTACGAATTTATTCTCCATTGGGTTTGGTGCCCTTTGTTGATAACCTGCCCAGCTTCCCGTACCTTGTTCATCGGTTTCTCCCCCGAGTGGGGGGGCGCCACTGGATTAGGGTACACTGATGTCTTGGTAGTTCGGGAGATTGATTGTGGGAATTGGTTAGCCCGGGAATACATGCCAGCCCACCAACATTGTGATCTGTTTACCCACTCGTAGGGGATCTGATTGGGTCTGCCATAAACTAGGTGATGCTCCAGTCCTCCGGTCCAGGACAGTTTGTTGGGTCCTAAGTGGCTAATCAGGTGCTCGCCATCCGCTTAGTCCAGTGAATAGGTTGGGTCTTCGAAACCCAAGAAAGAAAGAATGAAACCGTGTTTATTTTATTTCAAGGGTATCTCTCTACTTCATGCAGTCAGGTTTCTTCATACCTACGGCAGCGGGCGTCGTGGTTCAAAAGTGGTCCGAGTACATATTGGCCCACACTGGGCCGAGGGAGTTGGACAGGCACCCCCTGAGGGGTGTGGGTCGGGGTTTAGTCTTGCTCCCGGTTATACTACCCTTTTGGGAAGAGTCCGGGCCAACTTTAGTTCGGTGCCTTCAAAATAAAAAGTATGAGAACAGGAACGAACACTGGCAGGCTCCGGTCCTCCGGTCCAGAACAGGTTCAAGGGTTTTAAGTGGCTAATCGGGTGCTCGCGGCCAGGCGCTTAGTCCAGTGATTAGGTTGGGTTTTCAAAACCCAAGAAAGAAAGAAAGAAAGAACTACACCTCGGAGTTAGATCCCCCTCCACATCCACTCAACCCACTCCATTAACACCCGCTAACACCCAACCCCCACACGCCTTGGCCAAGCATACAAAAGAGCCTTTGTTGTACCCCCCTTCTCCTCTTACCAACGAGCGTTCGTCTGTGGGGCTTGAGCAGGCACCGCACAGGTCGACGTCTCGTTGTTGTCCCTTTTCGATCCACTCTTCAAACGGTCTATGTTGCATTGTTTAGATGTATGTTTGACGTGATAATTGTGACACATAAAAGTATGATGACGATACCACTTCGAGTTTTGTCTATGTTTGTTTAGTTCTCGGGCATTTTGGTTGTATGCGCACGCCCAGGAGGTACAACATGTCGGCACCTTCACTCCACTGGCCAAGCTGCGATACACTTGTCAGTATTAATCGCTATGTTCTATGATGTGTGTATGATTATGTTTGGAATGTGTTCTTCGACCCACCAACCATGAACTTGTCTACGGCATTCGTCATATAGAGCTCCTACGTGCTAAATTAACACACACATATGCCGCCACCCGACGACCATCAGGTATGCACGTGGGGCGTGCTTCTGTGAGTCTTTCAGTTTTTCAGATTTGTTTGAGCCTCCTGAAGAAGGGAAGGGTATTGGATTCCCCCGAAAACATGTAATTCTGGCAGATTGCACAACCTGAGACCTTAGCTCATCTCTTCGTGAGGAGTGCGCGGGGCGATGTGGTCAGTTTGTGATCGTTCATGGATCAATTTGTGATGTCTGACTTGTCTCACCTGTCCAAGCGCGCATGCAGTGTCTGCCAAGCTCATTCATGTGAGTGGCGTGCGCATGTACTTCAACTTCATACCCTGAAAAAATAATCTTGTATACATAAAAGAGACGCCCATCCATCACATTTGTGACACATAAAAGTACGATAACAATACCTGCACCGCCAATGTGGACACCACCCTGGTATGCTACCATAACCGACTTGCGTGTGCACAAGTTGTACCTGTTTTGCTGAAAGTATGATGATGATGTATCAACAGTAACCCCAACTCTGGTACGTGCGGGTACATGTTGTGTCTTTTCCCCTAAAAATATGCTGACGACACGTCCACAATTTTCCCGCCTCTGGTACGAGTTGTTTGTCCCTGCTGCACCTGTGTGGTCTAGGTCTCTGTGTTTTTCGTGCTCTGCTCTGTGATCTGCTGTCAAGAGTGTTGGAAAGGCACATTGCCAGAAGAGTATCTCAGGGTCGTTTCTGTCCGTCCATTGACTTAGTTTGCAGCACTTAGTTTGCAGGTGCATCGTTTTTCATAGGTCTCTTTTGTTGAAAAATCTGCAGGAAACTCAAAGCTTGAAAAGTCAACGATCGAGTTTTCCCTCGTTGTTGAACGAGTTTGCAACACTTAGCTTTGGTGGGATCGGATAATTTCTTGGTCTCTTTTGCATGAATCCGTGAAAACTCACTTGAAAAGATGATCGACGGAAAGATACGTTCGAGTTTTCCAGGGCAGACTTTTCCAATTTGCAAACTAAATCGATTGCCGGACAGAATCGACCCTCATTCACAATTTTGACGAGGACTGCTTGGAGGACACCTATCTCCTTGGTGCCTTGCCTACCCTAGTTGGGTGGCACCATTCCCTGGGCGCAACGTTTCTTGGTAGTTAGGAAGATTAATTGTGGGAATTGGTTAGCCCGAGAATATATGACAGCCCACCAACTTTCTGAGCTGTTTTATCCACTTGCAGGGGATCTGATTGGGTCTACCATAAACTAGTTAATGCTCTGGTCCTCCGGTCCGAGACAGTTTCTTGGGTCCTAAGTGGTTAACCAGGTGTGTTGCATTGTTTTATTAAACCGATATTGGGGAATCGTTATGTACGGTCCCGGGGCTTCATGGTGAGCGAGCCAAGGGAGACGCACCCAGGATCCGAGATCGCCGACGTCCCAACCTCACCCTGTCCCCCCTTAGATAACCAGGGGTGTCCGGATCCTCACCCTCCACCTTGACTATGTCGCTGGCTACACCGGTCCCCTCCTCTTGCTCTTCGAACAGACCCACAACTACTCCGTTGACAACCAGGGGCTTGTGCCCTGGCGGCTCCGTCGTCTGGGCAGGTCCAAATTTCGTTCAATCTCATTGGTGAAGGTCCTGAGTGATGATAAGATTTCTTGAGATCCAAGGTCCAAATTGTCGTGAAACCCTCCACCGCCCACTACCCAACGCAAAACTTGTTCGTAAAAAAAAAAGAAGAAGAAAAAACCCGAAGGAGAAGGCGCACCGGTGCTCACCATCCGCTTAGTCAAGTGATTAGGTTGTTTCTTCCAAACCAAAGAAAGAAAGAAAGAAAGATCCACAACCTTGGCACTTTATAAATCATAGAAATTTTTTCCTTTCTCCTGATAACAGTCTTGGTTGGACCCTGTATCCCATTTCAACAATCCACTTCACCCGTGCTGCTCACCTCCCCCACTCTTTACAAACGAGAGCTCGTCTGTGGGGCGTGCATTGGCACCGCACAGGTTGGCGCCTCGTTGGTTCCACCCTAAGAATTCATCTTTCAACGGTCTAGCTTGCGTTCTTTCCGTGACACAATAATTTCGTGATATATACACTTATATTGACTATATCCAAGTGGAAGGTGTAGCACCAGCCAGGTGCATCCCCATACCCGTCGTGTCTATACCTGTATGTGCCTGTTTGACTAAACCTATGAGGTTGATGCGTGAGCGTCTCCCACGACTCGGGTACGGTGGACCCACCCACTGCATCCTTTCTCAGTCACGGTCAAGTTTCTTTGAATGTTGTTGTCCTTGTGAACCCACAACCCTCTCAATACTTCTAATAGTACTTGCATGATGTTGTCCTTGCACTTAATAGTATTGTTCTATTCCAACAATGTCTCACCGTCTAAGGTTTCCAAGGTGCGGCACCCGTTCCCACTTCTTGCCCCTCTTGTTTTGTAGGCTTACTTTGTGCCTTGACCACCCTAGTGGGGGGGCACCAACGATCCCTGGGCGCTACGTTTCTTGGTAGTGAGGGAAATTGATTGTGGGAATTCGTTCGCCCGAGGATACATGCCAGCCCACCAACAGTGTGAACTGTTTCAAGTACCCACTCGCAGGGGACCCGCAGGGTCGGCCCTAAATTTAGGTCAGCCCCGATCCTCCGGTCCGGAACAGTTTCTTGGGTCCTAAGTGGCTAATCGGGTGATCGCCATCCGCTTAGTCCAGTAATTAGGTTGGGTCTTAGAAACCCAAGAAAGAAAGACTACCAACATTAATTCGTTGCCTTAAAGATAACAAGCCGGGTGAGAACGAAACGAAAATAAGTAGCCCATTGCGGAATGCCGTTCGATTCGGTCAGGCACTTCCGGGCTTTTGTATTACTGCATACCTTTTGTGTGGTTTCCTGCTGTGCTTGGTACGCTAGCTGTGTGGCGGCAAAACTCCAAAAATACATGTAGCGGAATCACAACAAATAAAGTCTTGGCCTGGATCCTACGTGATGAGTCGGGTGTTCACCACCCGCTTTTACATTAGTCCAGGGATTAAGTTGGGAATTCGCCACCTAAGAAAGAAGAAAGAACGGATGTTTAATCACAAGTATTACCCGCAGGTCGGCCTTAACCTTATACAAACCTAGGTCGGCAACGGGGGCATGAAAGTGGATTTGGCCCTGTAGCAAATGATCACTGATTGTCTTTTTTTGTCACATCTATTGCGCTCAGCTTAGTAACTTTTAGTACTAAATTGTCGGGGCTTACTGCGCAGTCTCTAATAAGGAGTCCTGGTACCCTCGTAAGGCCCATTCATCTGGAGAGTGAACAAGGAAAATCTCGAGATTAAACAAAAAAATGTTGCGCATTTCCAAAAAAATGTGCTTGCGTTCAGTAGGTCCTATTGTATAATCTTGGTTGCTCCAAGAAGAGTACGAAAGATGAATTAGTCAATCGAAGTTAGGACAAGCAAACACAAAGTATCAACATTCGGCCTTAGCCCAGTGATTAAATTGGGTCTTCGCCGCCCTTTTCGGAAAGAAAGAAAAAAATGGAGGACTCCCCCAGGGTACCGGTGTCGGCCAGATTGCCACACAGGAAAGTCCACCAAGACCCTTTTTTGCATAGACTGACACCTTGACCTTGGCGATTGCCCGCCAAGATCCACCGTGACATGGAGGTTTGCCAACTTTATACTCCATGGTCACACAAAACAGGGGTCCACGGACCATTTCAAGTCGGATGCGTGTTGTGAATGATCCGAGCGTGGCACGTTACATGAAAGTCAGTGTGAGCTTCGCTGGGAGTTGTTCGGCCCGGGAGACCGGTGTGTAGGCGCTTGAGCCCCAAGTCGGTTGTCACAGGAGACTTTTAAACTCAACTTTGGCCTAATAAAATCTGAAGGAGAAGTGCTCACAAATTTTTGAGGGCCCTACTCCGGGAAAAAGTCACGTAGGTTTGAACGAAAACACAGGGGAATCGTGAAATAGTTGTAATGCTGAGTGGTTGGGGTGTCGGTGCCGAGGGAATGGAAGTGAACTTGGCCACTGATTGGCATCCTGGAACCAACACCAAACCCTCATGGATTGCCTTTGTTGTCACATCTATTGTGCTCATCTTGGAAAGCCTTGGAACGCAATTGTTAGGGCGTCATGTGCATTCTCTAATAGAGAGTCCCGGTACCCTCGACTCGTCCAGACAATGGAGCCACCAGGGCAAAAGCCCCTGGTCATCAACGGGGTAGTTGTGGGTCCGTTCGAAGAGGAACAGGAGGGGATCGGTATCGCCAGCAACATAGTTCAGGTGGAGGGTGAGGTGTGGCCTCCCCAGGTTGTCTGAGGGAGGACAGGGTGAGGAGGTACTTCGGCGATTTGTGGGTGTGTGCCCCCTTGGCTCGCCGCTCGCGGGGAAACCCCCAGACCGTAACAATTCCCCAAGATCGGTTGAATAAAACAAAGCAACACCCAACGTGCGACAATATCAACAAAAAACGGGAGACCTACTCATTATTGGTGGGAGATCACTTGTTTAGGCGCACCAAGACTGTCGCACCCATGTGCTTGCCAAGACGCTGCGACCTCCTCTGTGGAGGAGCCCGGCGTGCTGACACCCACCAGTCATGACCGCTCCCGTCACTCCCATCCCACACAACTCATGCTTGCCTTGTCTGCACCCACGCGTGCCCAACAACCCCGCACTCCCACCTCCTACCCGATTACACCCCACTCACACCGTCAGTTTGACCCATTGTAAATCCTGCTCGTGTAAAATGATATTGTGGCCACAGGTCATGAGTTTGCCTCTTCGTGAAGAGTGCACATGGCAGGTGTCTATTTTAGCATGGTTCACATTCACCCTCCTATTGCCTTGGCGAGTATACGAAAGAGCCTTGGTTGCACCCCCCTTCAACACCTCAACTCACGAGCGCTGCCTCCCCCACAATTCACCAAAGAGCGTTCGTCTGTGGGGCGTGCGTAGGGACCACACAGGTTCGCGTCTTGTTGGTCGCATCCCTAGAATCGATTCCTTAGCGTGTCTGGTTTGCGTTCAATTTGTCTGGTGTAAGTGTACATGTGTCTGTGAAACCTGTGAAAATGTGATACCAGCACCCAGACAGAGTCTATTACACTACTGAGGTACGCCACAATACCTGTCTTGTCCTGTGTACCTGGTGTGTCTGTTTTCCTGAGAATATCAGGGTCCTACACTTGTGCTGATTTCATCATTTGACAAGTTGACTTGACAAGCTGTCACTTGTCAAGTGATTTGAAGAGGGGCCGGAGGCAAGGGTGACAAGTCTTGTCAAGCTCCACTTGTTCCCAAAACACAAGTAAAAGACCCTGAAAAATATTACGATGAGGTACCATGGCAACGTCGACAGTCTTTCTCTCCTACCCATTCCCTATTTTAGTACTCTTGCCTCACTGGGGCACACAAACGTAATCTGGGCTCACCCAAGGTTAATTTATTCATTAATTAATCAATTAGTGAATTAATCCATTAATTTAATAATTAATCAATAATTAATTAATTCAGGAAAGCAGATTCTGACCTGTGATTTGTAAATAAGGATTTACAAACTACATCAACAGTACAAAGTTTGGAGTTCATCCGGTGGGAAGCGCTTTCGATGCCATCGGCTGCATATGACCCTGGCCTCTTTCGTGAGCAAGGAAAGCCAATAGAGATAGGAAAGAATGGGTTCCTGGACCAAAAGATTCCAGCAGGTGGTTTCTTCAGAATCTTAGACTTGTCGCAGGTATGGGAAGAACGAATGGACGAAACGAGAATCATCACGACAAATGGTCAGACTGCATGCCTGGACCCAGGATGAGGATGGACAATCACTAGCGGGTTTGTCTGAAAACGCAGGAGTGTTAGGGAGGCCACGAGCAAGCATTGATTACAACAATTTGCAAGGAGACTAGACAAACAAAAGAGTTCGAGGAAGCTGGATACAGATCACCAAAGTGGGCAGTATTGCGAGCACTGCAGCAGATCAATAGTGCCACAAAAGTTGAAGGAGAAGCAGCGATGTCTGCCCCTCCTTTCTTTCAGTCGGCGGGACGAGGATATCTACTTTTCTTGGGGGCAAACCAAGGACCAACGGTAGTAATAAGGGAGAGACTATCAGGACCAGAAAAGGCAAGTTGGCTGGAAAAGGCAAGCACAATACACAACTGGGTCGTGTGGTGCAAGTCAAACAAAGGGGCGGAGGAAATCTGCTCATTTGAGATCAGCGGGAAAGAAATCTTCTCTAACTATGGTGAAACGAAATCGAAAGAGGAGAAGAACAAAAAGAACAGGAGCAGAAAGAAAGCATATTGCGGGCAAATGCATACGATACAGGTCATGGTGAAAGCAACGCATCATCAAAATGGCAGTGAGTGAGGATCACGCTTCATGCTGAGTTCACACTGTCACGACAAAATGAATTCAGGCATTGTTGACAGCAGCGAGGGCGTCGGGCGGAAAGGACGAATGTCAAGTACGACTGACAGGTATCGAGCAGGAATACTGGATGGGTACAGAGATCAGCAGATTAGGAGGTTACGGCTTCCGAGGCACAGTCACAGCGGGTGATGGATCTAACCAAAAAGTGGGGAGGATTGGAGCAGGTTATGTGAACCTGCAGAAAAAAAGGAAACGGCAGCGGAGGTGGGACGCGAAGAGGAAGGGTCTAGCTTGAACCGTCCGGAACTAGCGGCCTTTGTCTTGGAATTACGCGGCACCCCTGTGACAAAGTCCATACTTTATTTGTGCGACAACTATGCGCTGCTGAAAGCTGTAAAAAGATGGGTAGGTGAAGGCGGAAAAGCAACATTGACTATGATTGCATTTATTACTTTCAACAGTAGTTTGGTACCCTTGATTGAGGGTCTGTGTAGTTCAAATCCATGGGAATTTGAGTTCTCGGGGTTTAGACGGAATCAAACCGACGACCTAGGGATTAACGGTCCCTCAACCTGACCAAGTGAGCCACGCTTGCACGTGAGGTCTTTTGGTATGAGTTCTAGACGCAGATGTTTTACTGGAAGCAATCGAAGAGCTGCGAAAAAGATCAACAGCAGGAGCAGCGACATTTCTGGTCAAGGCGAAAACGCATAGAGGAGAACCTGCAAATGAAGAAGCCAACATCCAAGCAGACAAGGCTATGTCAAGCTGCAAAGAGTTCCCACGGAATGGCACTACAGGACAAATCGAGCAGTCTTCACATCAGTGAAGCAAACAAGTTCTCAGAATCTGTGGCCCCGAATTAATTGATCCATCAAAACCTGCGGTTTCGCGGCACCAGCCGCGAAATTTTAAAAACGTGACATTAGTAGCGCGTCGAAGAGAGCATTTCCGGGCTTTTTTGGCGGATTTCTTTGTTGCTGAGCTCCCTCAAAAAAGGTGGTGTTTTAATACACAAGGATTTACTCACTTCTGGTCAACTGGTGTCGTCTCAGCGTCGAGTCACGCGCTCTGACGTGTCCTTTCAAACAAAGTGATCCCAGTATTTGGTCACTGTTGAGTTGACATGCCACACATACACACCTCTGAGTCAGACTCTCTGTTGTTTTAAAACTTTTTTTCTCCACCGTCACGGTCCTGCCGAGTGACTCGGATTATGTCAATGGATGCACTTCTCTTCAACATTTCGATTAATTCACCCTTGCAGAGCCCGACGATTGAGTAGCGATGAGGGTGGTCACCAGTATCAGGCACTGGATCGTTTTATTCTGCAAGAGGCATTGGATTGCAGGCGTCGGCGGGCGCGGCTGAGCACAAAAAGCGAAGTCGGGCGGGAAAGATATTGGCGACGGTGGTGGATTCTCCGTCAAAATCTGTCAGTTGTCGGTGAGGTAGTCCCCCTGCTGTCTTCTTGATTTTTGTGTGTTCCTACCTGTTAGAATCAAAACTTAGAATTCGAGACGAAGAACTGCAATGTCACACAAACGTATAATGACGTTGTTGTAAGCGCCCACAGGGACATTGCTTTTTTATTACAAAGACATTAAGCAAGAGATTGTGCATACGTTATTGTTGGAGGAATATGGTGTATCGAAGAAGTGGGTAATCATCATAGACAAGAGGCAGGACCAAACTGCGGCTTTGACTTGAGCAAAAACAAGTGGATTGTCGGCTCAGGATCGTTACTGTGCCAGGGGCTCAAGAGGAGGCACGAAGAAACGGCGTGGAAACGGAGACGAATAAAGACAAGTCTAGTAGTTGTGATGTCGTTGTTACGTGTCATGACGTACGTTGTTTTTGATAAACTATTTTGGAGTTGCATTGGTGTTGTACTATTTGTATCTCACGAGGTTTGATCTGACAAAGGATTTGTTATTTGACACTTTCTTCGTTGATATTTTTAACAAATAATGTCGTTGTGATTTCTGAGTTTTTGAATTCGAATCATTTTCAGTACCAATAAATCGGTAAACTAAAGAAAGTACTGAAATGAAATGGCCCATGGACAAGATTTGTGTACAAAAAACAAGCGCCGCAGGCTTGACTTTTGTGTTAAAAGACTGCGCCGCAGGCAAAACTTATCAAAGAAAATGCGCTGAAGGTAAGATTTTTTGACTGAATCCTGATGGGTACTTTGTCCTCTTGATGTCGTATGTAAATCATTATTCACAAATTACAGGTCAGAATCTTCTTTCTTTCATTAATTCATAAATAAAATAATGAATTGATTAATTATTTATGGGGCCGGGCCAGAGTACCTTTGCTTGCCCAACTGATTCACATGGCAAGAGCCTCGCTGGAAAGGAGGTACGGTGAGGTATGAAGATCCAAAGTCGACGTGGAACAGCGGGATGTGGAAGGCGATTAGACGAGGATCAGTACAACAGGAGGTGCGCAAGCACCGGGATCGTGTGACAGGAGCTTGGAAACAAATCAGCAAACAAAGACGACAAGTCGATGTATGCTACGACCCGAGTATGGTAACAGCTTTACGGCATGCTACATGGATGGATGCGGAGAGTTTCAAAAAGACTTTTATCAAGGAGGAGGAAAAAAGGGGGGGCACTCACCAGCCTTTCTACGGCACATGGGTAGTGGACTTCATGCCGAGACAGGATGCAGGAAGGTTTATGCAGGGGAAGTATTTGAGTGACAGAAAATTCCCAGAAGCAATCGAAGAGCTCCGAAAAAGAACAACAACAGGAGCATCGACGTTTCTGGTCAAAGTAAAAGTGCATCGAGGAGAACCTGCAAATGAAGAAGCCAACAAGTCTATTTCCAGCAAAAATGTTGCCACGTTTTTTTCACGTGTGCGTGTGGCTGTGTGTTTGGGTGTGCGTGTGTGTGTTTGCGTGTGTCAGTGTTGTAAAAAAACAGACAATCGGTTTTTCCTCGAGGAAAGCAGACTTGAAGCACGTTCCCAATCTACTTAAGCACATTCTCATTCTATCACGTGCTCTCAAATGCTTTCTTAGGCCAATATTTAGTTATATATCGTGCGCTGGCATATTCTGGAGACTTGGAAGCAAAGAAGACGATTGGGATAGCGGTGGCAGGAAATGTGCCAACAGCCAGTTTTCTGACCAAAATATGCAAGATACAATCAGCAGCTGTGCAGAATAGCGCAAGAAGCCCAAGTTGAGAGCACTGACGGTCTAGCGGCTCAAACACACGGTCACACGAACAGTGCAGGCTGCGAAGGGATAGCAACGACAGTTACGGCTGCTCACCACTCCATCTGGAGGCACCTGTATGACAGCAGGCATGCTGCACAAAAGCCAAAAAGCAAGCTCAAGTTTGTCACGCTTGACAAAGAAATTAACATGAGCACGCTGTGGCGACGAAAAGAGTTTCTAAGGATCTGCAGCAAGGAAGATCTGGTTGAGGAGGTATAGGATATAGAGGTGACAATACTAGTCAAAAAAAGTCAGGAGACACGACGCAACCTCCATCCAGTGTTTTTCTTCGTAAATCATTTCTAGGGCATGCAATCGGATGGATTAGCAATCAATCAATGAGGCTCTGCAGATTGTATATATTGTTGAATTGAAACGGTCAACAGACAGGGACGAGGGATTTCTAGAGGTGAAAGAAACAGAAGCAAATGAGCAGCACAAAGGCATCATCGATGCGCTCAGAGCAGCTGCTCCGGAGTGGGAATTTGTGCAGATTAGCTTTGTGGTGGGTAACTGCGGATCGTTTGTTAAAAGCAACTTCTACACCAAGCTCAAAAAGCTTGATGTACAAGAAGGCAAGAAAGACAAACTCTTCGCCATTCATGTGACACAGGTATGCGAAGCGCACAATCAGGTAATTGTGTCCTTCCTCCAGCAGGTGCAAGGATCTGCGAGACCATCCACAGAGGGATCGAGGGAGAACATTGGGCACAATGTGCACGTGTGAGGAGATGGAGAGAGGAAGGAGAGGAATACACGCTCATAGAGCTTCAAAGCTGGAGCCCGACGAACGACAGTGGACACAGAATTGTAAACTGGATATCACAATCCAAGACCCCGCAAGAGTCCGGAAGACGGACACATTTTTTTTATTTACAAAAAATGTGTCCGTCTTCCGGACTCTTGCGGGGTGTTGGATTGTGATATATATGATTTATTCGTATTGTATTCTGTCACGTGTCAAAAACCTTGCTACTTCACTGCTTATTGTACATGACTATGCACATCTGTTTCTGTTTCCATTTAATGCTGCACGTGACGTCGTCATGGTTTTGCTCATATTTGTTGAAAGCAACATCAATCAATTAATATTCATTACTTCACACGCAAATACAGAGGCACACACAAACAAGCACACATGTATGATCACAACCAGGCACATGAGCCTGGTTGGGAGAGGAGGAAGAAAGATTTTTATGAAAGACAAAAGCCTTCCACACAAAAAAAATTGTCAGAAAAACCGATATCTCGAATCCAAAAAAGATTTTGAGCACATAGTTCTTCCAGCAAAGCTACTATACTATTTCTTACGAAGTAATAAAAGCAACATCAATCAGTCATACAATCTATTGAAAACTAGCGGGGACTTTTACTCTTTTTTTTTGGAATGATTGGTTCGTTTTCCGAACCAATTAAAAATCAAATTAAAGTCTCGACAAGTACTCTGTGATAAAGCCAACACGATCAGAAAGGGATAATTTTTTGCGACTCGGTGATTCATATGTTCCATATGAATCAGGTGTTGAATTCTTCAAATCGGATCTGTATACTGCTTTAATCCTTATGCATTAGAAATTTTGATCATGGGAATGAAATTGTAATTTGATAGTGCAAGTCACCATCATTTTGCATGGGCCCAGGACGCCAAGAGTAAATCCATGAATGTATCAGAGTCACACTCTCTCTGACAAGCATAGACCGCGACACACATCAGGCACGATTGGGCCCAGTGGGGTCGACTTACTGGTCAACTGAGAGATCCTTAAGGATCCATTCCTTCAGAATTTCCAGCAATCTTTGTTCGGGAAACCGAAATAGAAACTCACGCGTTGCTCAAAGGCAAAAGATGTAGTCATTCGCTTTCCAAGACCTGCGGAAGCGTAAAATACACGTGTCAAGACTCAGCATTTTGATTGTAATAGGGATTACTTCTATTGTATTTACTAAAGGTCTGGACTGTCTTCGATTTAGAATCGTCGAAAATAGTGAATAGTCTTCAGATTGGATTTTTGAAGCTTGACTTCCGTTTGATTTTTCAAATTTACGTGGTTTTGTAAAAGGAAAATCCAGAAAGTAAAAAATAGTTCATGGCCTGTTTTTGGGAAAAAGGAAAAAAAATCATGTGGGAGGGTCACAGCCATTTTGGTTGGACCACCACCATTTTGGTTTGATTAGAACCCTTTTGGGATGGTGGGGACCATTTTGATGAGGTCTGGACCATTTAAGGGAGACTGGGATGGGGCGGGACCATTTTGGTTTGGTGGAGAAACTTCTGAAGGTGGTGAGGTCCTGAACCTTATTCGGGGGGTCGAGACTATTGCAGGCCCACACACAATGCTCTGTTGCACTTGGCACTTGAACGCTCAGTGCGCGGTCTGGAGTGCAATCAGCACTCAGTGCACAGCAAATCTTGAGCACTCAAATGCACTCAGCACTCAGTGCACTCGAAGCAATGGGCACTCAGCACTCGGTGCCACTCACCTATGAGGCACTAAAGTGCCAGTGCGGGCATTGTGTGTGGTCCCATGTGCCCATGAGCCCCGCCGACCTCTCTGGGCCTCTCTCTCTCTCTCTCTGCCCCTCACCCGGGCCTTGCCTCGCCTCGATCTTCCAGTCTCCGTCTTATCCTGCGACGTCCGACGGTATATGCCGAA
>Ga0105053_10005935_pt1 | contig 17087 bp, 13 predicted proteins | sample BON01_FD_78093 | JGI IMG/M metagenome (GOLD analysis project Ga0105053, IMG submission 78093) | Freshwater microbial communities from Lake Bonney liftoff mats and glacier meltwater in Antarctica - BON-01 | ecosystem: Environmental > Aquatic > Freshwater > Ice > Glacier meltwater | place: Lake...
AACCGAATCCGAGAATGGTTACTCGAACAAATGCACTAATTCAAATTTCAAAATTGCTTGAGGCACTTGCTTTGCTTGGGTATCATCCAACCAAAGGGTACCTGTTTGGCTCTGTTGCTTCAGGGCAGCAGCATGAATATTCGGATATTGACCTGGCACTTTGGGACGAACGCTTTTCCGGCTGCCTTACCATTGACTATGAGCCGATCAAACATGTTCTGTCCCGTTTTCCCCTTATAGAACTACACACTTTTGCAGCTTCCGACGACGAGAACGGCCATCCTTGGGCCAAAGAAATTGCTGCGCATGGTGTTCCATTAAAGCTGACTGAGTTGAAAGGTGAGGCGTAATCCATATTTTCATGCCGTGAATAGCATCCTGAACTGGACACACCGGTTACCTTTTTTGTGCTACCCAGCCGTATGGTTTTTTCTTGTTCGCGGCGTTTGTCCACTTCGTGTGGTATCCAATCGACACGCATATTCTGATTTGGCATAGCGAAATGACCGGATGATCATTGCGCAAGCGCAAACCGAGAATGTCGAAATCATTGCGCACGATGGCCAGTTTGAGCAGTATCCGGTTCGGGTGGTATGGGGATGATTGGCGGTATTGCCAGTCTGGTCGCCGATGAGGTTGCGTAAACTGGAGTACCCGGAAATGCTCTATGCGTTGCGCAGCAAAGGGGATTAAATCAGGGTGAAGTTGTGCCATTAGAGCCAGTCGTTGAGGGGAGCGAGGTTTTTGGGGATGGTTTTGGTGGAGATGATGTCTTGGGGTGGAATAAGTCTGGTCTTGCAAATACTAAGTTGAGTGCCATTTTTTCTCTAACACACTTTTTAAGAACAATGTCCATAAGCAAGAGTGTCTGATTGGTCAGACTAACCAGTTCCATAAATTTTTCGATACTCCAGCAACTCCCGTAGTCGTGCATGGATCGTGAATCTGCTATTAGCGTTTGCCATCCTTTCAAATATTGCATCGTCGCCCTCGAAGTCGCTGTCTTGAAAAGGGTTAAACTTGCCAAAATAAAGCAGATTAGCTTGTGGCAATTCGCGGGCGAGACTTCGCATGAAAACTTCTCGGCTTGAGCCAGCACATTTCAAATCATCAAAAATAACAATATCTGCGGCGCGGAAGCCTTCCGGCACCTCGTCACGGTATTGGATTATTCTTACGTGCGAGAAAAAGGCTTCGGGGAAAAGGTTTTCCCAATCGGTCGGGCTGTTTTTACAGGAAACAATTAAAATGCGATCGTTGATATTATCGGATGTTGAAACATCATCTTCGCTCAGTTTTTCCAAAATGTTGCCTAGCGCATCGGCCACCCGAGTAAGATCCTTGCTGAAATCAGCGTAACTCAATTGCCCATTGCCGTAAAAACGCTTTGCCCTGTTCCAATTGCCTTCCAGCAAGTTCAAATCTTTTCGGGTCTCTGCATGAAGGTTAAAGCCTTGTCGCAATAATTCCAAACATTTTTCGAGGTTGTCGGCAGCGATGGCGGCTTGGCAGTCGGTGAGGAGACGAGTGTATTTAGTTTGATGCATTCCGCTTGTTTTTCAACCATTTTTCAACTTCTGAATGAATATCTATTGAAACCTGATGCCAATTTCCGTGCTCCAATTTAATTGCTTTAGGGATTTCATCTTCTGGGAAATCTCGAAATCCTTCTTCCCAATGACATGGGCTGGATTCAATTATTAGTAATAAAACATCTTCTTTTATCCAACGTGGGCGGGCATGATTCTTTAACCGCTCCCACTTTTTGTCGTCTGAAACAAAGTCTTTGCTCAAGAAAAAGATTAAGACGTCCCCTCTATTTAGGCTGTTTTGAAATTCTACCTCTTCTGCCACACCTGCATCCATTGCCCATGGATGCCAAATGTCGGCACGATAGTCCCACCCTCTTTTGGGGAATAATTTATTGATTTCTGTAAATTTTTTTCCATCTTGCTCAGCATAGTCAACGAATACTTGAATTTTAGGCTGATACAAACCCGCAAAAAAGTCTAAACGTAAATGTTCACCACTTTGATGGCATTGGATATTTGGAAGGTATTTTTTATAAAATCCATCCAAAAACTTATGATCAAACAGAAACCGCTGCTGAGGATTATTCTGGCAATTTTTACACCCACAAGGGTGCAGGATTGAGCCAAGTTTTTGGTATTCAATATTTGCCCATAACAATATTCTCTCCATCATTTCTGTCGAATCGAGTTTGTTGTCCCCAGAAAAAATCCGGATTCTAGAAAATTCAGCGTCAAAAGCTATTTTAAGGAGCCCTTTTTTTCTTTGCAGGATTACATTTCGATCATCCCACAAGTTAAGATATTCAATGTACTCTTTTACTTTATCCTTGTCTGTGGTTTCATACTCTGCCAAATATTTTACTCGTTGAACCATACTTTCAAAATAACCAACAAGAAGATCAAAATCCTTTTGTTCAATTCCTTCAATAAAAGTAATTTCAATCTCCGAAACTGAGATAATATGGTTTCCATATAGGTAAATCGTGCTATTGGTTGGACAACCTTCTTCTAGAGCCGTCTCAAAATCTGGTTTTAATTTTATCCATTCTGGCAGTTTAGATATTCTATTTCCTCTCAAATCAATCAACTCTATATCCTCTATTTCGGCAAGTTTGACCGGAATTTCAAGCAAATCAAGGTTCTGTAAATAGATGCGCTTCCATCTATTTTCAATTGCAACCTTAATAATATCATTTGCCTTTTCTTCCATTATTTTTTGTAGCTACCAAAACCTAACAAACTCCACCACAGTTACCTCTTCCTTCCCTTTCACATTTTTCACACGCACCCGAGCATAGCGCCCGATATCCTCATTTTTGAAGCCCGCAGCATATTTTAACGCTACAGTTGGTTGATAATCCTCTCGTATAAAAAGTTTGAAATGCCCCGGATTGCCTCCTTCCACCAGTTCGGCATCAAGCTCGGCACCCGGTTTAAGTGATCCTTTCAAAAAAACAGGCGCGGAGGGTGCAGCCGGGACCGAAATCGATGCTGAGCCAGCGGCATGTGTTGGCTGCGCTACTGCCAACGGGTCGTCTGCCCATTCGAGCCATCCAAGTGGCAAAATCTCGCCCGGGCGCGTGGCCAATCGGTGCGATTTGGGGAATTTATCAGGATTGGCACGATAGGTTTCGCCCGGGCGGCGGTTTTTCCAGGCACTGGGGCTGTCGCCGATGCCAAACATTTCCATGATTTCGGCAAACAGCTTTTTATGCTGTGCCAGCAAATGGAGGACAACCGTCATCCCTTCAAACCCGGTCGCAAAACCGAGGTGAAGTCGGGCACCACGTGCAGAAAATACCCTGCCTGTACCTATTTCAAGGTGGCGGGCCATTGCGCCTGCATTGTGTTTTGGGTTGCAGAACTCTTCTTTTTGCCACGTATTTAGGGCTTCGGCCTGAGCATCACTGAATTTTCGGCAACAATCCAGAACATGCGCAAGGGCTTTTGACTTGACCTTTTCGATTTCCGGGCCATTCCACTTTGTATTCTTCGGGACAGCATCGAAATCGGCGGCCTCCAAGCCAAATGCAATCTTTGCTTTTTCGCGCCAGCCAATGAAATGTGTTTCACGTCCTAATTTGAAACCTTTTTCGTCGCTTTCTCCCAAACGATGCAGCACGAGCAGCAATTCGATGTCAAAATCCAATCGAACAAACAAGTCTTGGTCGGGTTGAATGGCCTCGACAGCAGGAGCTTGTCGCTGCCGCTGGGCTTCATAACCAGCACCTTTGGGTAGTTTTTTTACCAAATAGAGGTCGATCTTTTCAATGCCTACCGCATCAGGCGGCACAGCGACATCGCTTACTAGCAAGCACTTCAACAAATCATCTTGCGCTTCTGAGTATTTTGCTTGGTTGCTCCTTTCAGGTATCATTCCCGCACGGAATGCAAGGTGCTCTATCTCTTCGCAAAATTGTTTGCGGTGGCGTTCTACGTTGAATTTGGAATGTCGTCTTTCTGCCTCATCGCGATCGCGTTTTACGCCATCAAGTTGCTCTTTTAACATTTGCCGAACTTTTTCGTGGTCAGCATACTTTTCCAAAAAATTATAGAGTAAAGCAGTGCGAATGCAACCTTTCACACTCGAACCAGGTAAAAAAACGCGCTCGTCAGCATCGCGTTGAAAACCGCGAATTTCTTGCATGCGGTCGTCCGAGCTAAAGATGGGTAGTGATGGTGTTTTCTGCTGTTTTAAAAAATCAAGAAACTTGCTTTCCACCTTCATAGATATGGCAAATTCCCGTAACGAGTGGTTTTTCCGAAGGTCAGACATTTTCTGATTGTAGTCGCGGTTGCGCGGGTCGCGGCGACGGTCTTTTTCACATTGCTCCATTTGTTCCACGATGTCGCCTGACCAAGATGCGAAACGTTCGGGCGCGTCGCCGCCCAGATTGTCCAAGAAATTTTCAAAAAACCGCCGCGAGGTGCGATAAAAGCGGCCTTTCTCGACGGCATAATCGAAAGAATGCAGCGAAGAACCGTCGCCGATATGCAGGGGCGTGAGGGTGCGAAATCTGAGTTCCATTATTATTTCCAGTTAAGGTTGAGCATAAAAGCGAAACCGTTTTCCCAAACTTCGTGGTCAGGTTTCGATTCTTCTTCAAATTCTTGTTGGCGAACACAGCCCATCACCCGCCCCATTTGTTCACTCGGGCGCGCGAAAACAGAGCCTTCTTTGAAATACATTCGTGGCTGTTTGGGGTGCAACGCTCGACCACCAACATAGCCCTCACGCTTTTCAAGAAGATATTGAAGTGCTCCATTGGAGGCTTTAAAGGCTTCTAGTTCGGGTTCTGTCGGGCAAAAAAGCGAAAGGTTAATCAGTGCATTGGCGGATGAAGGTGGAGGTTCGGACGGGGCGAAATCTAAAATCTCGAAATCGAAGAAACCTTTTCCGCTCGAACGATCTGCGCCTAAGCCTACATGGCGGAAAAGATTTAAAACGGGTGCAAGTTTCGTCAGGTCTGTGCCTTCAGCGAGAAAAAACAAGCCAGTGTTACTTTCGCTGGTTTCATCATCTGGATCACGCCAAAAGATTTCATCGGCGTGAAAAAGTTGTCCTGCGCGGTTATTGTCGCTGTCTAATTTGGTCAATGTCCCACCCTGTAAACGGTCAATTGTATTGTGTGTTTGGCTGAAAACTTTCCTTTCTGGAGCAGTCCTGCGGACCGTTTGTCCGGAAGGGGGATACCCAAGGCCGTCTTCTTCGGCCGTTTTCCTTAAATCGCGTGCGGCTCGGATACGGACAAGCAGATCCTCCGAGGTTAGTTTGCCGTGCAAAACAGCCTCAAAATCTTCGAGGCCGAGCCATGCCACCTCTTTTAAATCTTTTCGAGCTCGGGCTTCTGCAAGGGCTTTTTTTACGTCCATCTCACGCGCTTCGGGCGGCAAAACGAGCGGATTTGGGAAAAAAGGAATACGCTCATCGCCGTGTTGTTTGAACGGAAAAGTACTTGTGATGACAAAGTCAGGATGTCCCGAGGCTGCTTTTTTGATAAAGCTTTCAAGTTCGGATTCACCCCAAAGGTGTCGAATGCCCCAGCAGAGCATGCCCCAAAGGGTATCAGACCGTAGATCGGTGATATAGCCGCCCTGTGGAATGAGGTATATAATTTTCATCGGAAAAACAGTTAATTTGGCAGATTTGGGATACTCCAGTCTTCGCCGAGTGGTTTCAATGCTTCAAATTTTGGCAAGGGCGCGTTGGCCTTTTGTAGGCTTTCCGATGCTTTTTTGTAATCTTCTGTTGAAATCCAAATTGGTTCCGTCAAATAAAATTTTACGCGTCCGTATCCACGCGAGCCGCTTTTTCCAAGAAAATTGTGTTCGAGCATGAACAAGGCCATGCGAAGGTTACCAAGGTCTGTTTCGGCTTCTGCTTTTGGGGAACTCCCGGGCTTTTTTACATCATAAACAGAATAAACCAGCTCAAAATCGAACTTTGAGCCTGCCACGACACGCTCAATAAAGCGCGGATTGGCTGCTGAAGTGATGCGGTTAATACCGTTTTCAGATTTGTATTCGGTGTAAAGCAGGTCACTGTCGAGGGTTTTCCACCATTGTTTGGTTTCGGCATCAGGAAAACAGTCACGAACGACGAGCCGTGAGGGGCCTACCCGATAAAGCTTTTCATCAGGCTTATCTTTTACGGAATCTTTTTGATCTACCCCGATGCCGAATAGTCTAACGATGTCCAATTCCTCAGAAACATCTCCACTTTTCGGTACCGCGCCAGTACCGAATTCAAGTAAAGAGCGCAGTTTCCCTTTCAAGGAACTACCTGGTACGTATGGGAAACGAGTGCGCGGATCCCGTATGACAGGGGAGTCTACGCCGCCGATTTCGAGTTTTTCCTTACTGCCCCCGATGTGTAGGCCAGTGAGGCACTCGAATTTGCCCCGAAGTATGAAATTGCCGATGAATTCGGAATTTGAATTTTCCATTTCAAACAGGTTGAATTATTTAAAAAAGGTTGATTGTTAAAGATTTAGTCACCGCCACCGTAAAATTTGTGGTATGCTACTACACTTTCCACAAGTTGAAAGAAGTTTTTGACAGCACGAGGGTCGTAATCTGATTTTTCAATACCATCTATCGCGCCTTTCACAAAGGGATAAAAAGTGGCGCGTACAGCTGTTTGTCGGCCAGCAGCGTAGGCAATTTTAGGTTTAAGTAAGGTAATATCGCGCCGTAGCTCGTCGGTCACCGTTTTTTCTTCAGCAAGGGCGAAATCGATGCGCATACGGGTGATCGCCGAGTAGAAATTGCGAATTTGACCCGTTTTGAGCTTATCACGTGTGAGCTGCACGGCAGTTTCCTCGGCTCTGCGGACAAGTTCGGCCGCACTCATAGTAGCGATGTTATCCATATTTTATTGGTTTAGTTTTTTATGAAAACGAAGGCAATACAACGCGTAATTGAAGGCCACCAGAAAGTCCTTTGTACGCGCGACTTTGGTTTGAGCGTCTTTAGAGTTGGAGCCAAAATTGAACGTGGTCAGGAAATCAGTTGTTAATTTGTGTTCTATGCCTTTAGTAATATCGGCAATTTCATCATTGGTATAGCCATGGCGGGCGAACAGATAACGCATATTTGCAATGTTTCGCCCAAATCTTGGAATATCTACATATCCGCGTTTGACTTTGTAGCCATTTTCATCCTCGCCACTGCGCTCGTGAAAACTGGTTTTTACCAATTGGAGCACTCTGTACATGAAAGCCATGGTGAGCTTGCGTTTTGCCTTCACATCAGGTTTTTTCAATGCTTCAAAAAGTTCTGTTCCAAATTCAATTTTAGACTTGAACGAATGCCAGGGTAAATTTCTACTGAATACGTTCACCTGATTTTTAGGAAATTTAGCTTCTTTCTCTAACCGTCCTGCGTCGCGAAAAAATCGCTCTACAGGATATTTTGGGTCTCCCATGAAGATGCCAGCACTGAAATGCACATCTTCGTTTTTATGCACAAATTTTTGAAAGTCGTCGCGTAGTTGAGCCGCGAACGCAATTATTTTGTCCCAGCGACCGACTACAAACGCATCATCACCTCCAGCGTAAACTACATAAATACCATTTTCCTCAGCCAAATGATCGAAATATGCAGTAAAAAAATAGTGCATTTCGCGACTGAGCGCGACGACATGGGAGAGAGAAACGTTTTTCCCAAAACCATGACTGAAAATACAGCCAAGATCGTCCACGTCAAGGCGCATAGATGCGAGCATGAGCAGGCCGCTTTTTTTCAATTGTTCCTCAGTGAGTTCTTTTTCACCTTCGGAGGGGTCGGGGAATGCAAGTTCTTCGAAAGTTTTAGGGCGGTCTTCTGTACGATGAGGGGGCACATATTTCCCCAAAAAACGAAACCCAAAACTCACTGGGATATTCAGTTGACTACCCCATTCGACATCGTCGGGGAAAATTTGGGTGTCATTCATCCTCAAAACACGCGCAGATTTGAGGTCTTCTTTGTTCAGCATCAAGAAGTTTTCTACATTTTCCCATTCATCTTCAATATTCCAATCTGAAATGCGCTCATCAGAAGCCAAGAAAAGTTGATGAACGGCTTTCTCGAGATGAAAATCAAATACTTCAAACGCGCGCTTTTTCTCTGGATGAAGTTTTTGAGACGAAACTGTTTCGACTAACAATTTGCGCTTTGGCAACACAGTACCAAGGTCTTCCGTGAGTTTATCCCTCTGTTTCTTCAGTAGATTCCTTTCTGTTATGGACAATTCATCCTTAGGATAAAAATGGCTATTCAGTGATTTAGGATGCTGTTGATATTTTTTAGTCTCGCGTTTGGCATTCAATTTTTCAAAAAATGATCCAGCGTTTTCGAGAATGGTCAGGTCACAACGAACAGCAGCAACAACCAAGTCTAAGGTATCGCCAAAAGCGCGGCGCATTTCTACGGCGATTTTGTCTTCTAAATCTTCAATTTGAGCTTCCAGCTTTTCAGAAAATGGCAGTATTAAATTGAAGTGGCCACCGCCCGCGAAGAGCAAGTGCCAATTAGGGAAACCAAGTTCATGCAGCATGGCATTCGCCAAAAAATCGGTGAGCATAGCAACCAAAGCTGATCGACCACGCAGCTTTTTGGAAAGTTTGGCCTGCCCACCAGCGTTTTTTGGTTGGATACCGCCGTAGATATAATTTTGGATGCCCGACAAATCACCCTTTACAAGTAGGTATCCACTGTTTTCGACAGCGTTTTCCAATGCTTTTTGAATACGAAAGGTATCACAAAAGCTAGCTGTTGAAGGGTCTGTATTTGCGGGGTCACCAATACGCCAGCTATATTTTTGAAGAATGGAAATAAAGGTGTCTGATTGAGCGGAGCCAATTAATTTTTCAAGTTTTTGAAGATCAGGATCAAGTTTTTGGAATTCTATCTCGATGTCTTGGGCAGGTTGCTTCGTTGTTTCTGGTACAATATTATTGTTTGTTAACACACGCCGAGTGTGCAAATGGTTAGATTCCCCTTTGGCATTTTCAAGCTTAATCCGATCAAAAATACTAAAAAGCTCTTTCTTTGCTTCTACAGCATGTCGCAGTGCATCAAAATCTGGATTGGACATTGGGTCAGGCGTTTTTGATTTTAGGTTTTACAAGTGCTAAAAATTCAAGGCTACTCATTAGGTTGCCATATATCTGTGCTCGACTATTGGCAAAGTTTATCTTTTTAGCCAGTTCCGGTGTATCATTTGCAAAGTCCCACGAACCGGATTTCCCAAAATAGAAAAGCAAATTGTCTTCCCCGACAAACTTTCGCAGTTCCGTTTTGTCGAGCACTCCATTGTCGTTGTTTCCAAAAACCAAATCGTAGTCGAAATCATTTACGGGAGCAAAGATTGTTGCCATTTGAATAAATCTTATGTTGGCGAACTTCTTTTCATTGAAAAAGCTTTTCAAAAACGTGTCGTCACCATTGCTTACAACCAAAACTTTGGCAGTTTTCAGGTTGTTGATTTCATCAATAGCCTCTAATGACTTTTTACGTATGTAGGATTTTAACCAATCTTGAATCCAGATTTTCCAAGTAAGTATCGCCAAAAAGATAGCGCCCAGCAATGTACCGAATAATTGTGTCCAACTGAACGAAACCTTCTTATATCCTTCTACGATTTGGTGAATTTCTTCTTGGTTTTTGGTCAAAAACTGTAAGACAGAGTCTTGAGCCGTTGCTTGGGAGAAGCAAATTATTGGAGCAAAAAGGAAAAGTAAGCTTGCTGTTTTTCGCATGTTAGATTAGTTTTGATTTTTTGATTTGGTGTTCATTTCGCGCCCCGCACCACCCCATACCCCATACTCGCCCCCTTCCCCAACCCAACACCCCCCGGCAGCCCCACATTCCCCTCAAAATCCAACGTAAACGCCAGCACTTTCAGCCCTTTGTAGTCTACCCACTCCCGCTGTACCAGCTCGGTGATTTTGATTTGGAAGCGTTCATCCAGTTGCCAGCCCACGCCGGTGGCGAAGGCGAGAATGTGGGAGGTCAGCAGGGATTCCAGGAACGTGAATTGTTCGGCGATGCCGCGCAGGTTGCGGAAATGCTGGTAATTCTCGGGGTTGAAGGGTTTCCAGTGGTGGATGCGGTAGGTTTGGGGCTTGTCGGTGACGCGCAGGTGGTGCTGTTGTACGTTCAGCCGGGCGATGCGCATGGTATGGTCTTGGCCGCCGATGCGCAGCGTCCAGTCGGGCTGACTGAAATAGCGGTGTGCTTCTTCCACGCCTGCTTGCATGCACAGGAGCATGGGGCGCAGTTGTTTTTGGTGGCCGTCTATTTTGTATTGAATCAGGGGGTAGCGTTGGTGAAAGCCGCCGTTTTCATTGTCGTGGTTGTGGAACCACTCGTGTTCCAGGCCCACTTTTTCGGCGATGGCACCGCGAAACTGCGGCAACTGCCAGGGAAGCAGGTGGGTATCGAAGGACACGGACAGCATTCGGAGTTCGGCCATGGGTTGTTTTCTTTTGTATTGGCGAGGCAAGGATAGTGCCAATTTTGAAGATACCCAAAATAGCAGGGCATTATTTTTAATATTTCGCATTCTGCGGACAATGTGCGGGAGGCATATTGTCCACGGAATGCTGTTTATGGTCCCAGCCATGCAGGAATAATTGCTTCGTAAATATTCTGTTGCTTTGAAAAAATAATTTGGATATTTGCAGCGGTAGGTAGCTTTGGAAGGCTTGAAAAAATCGGCATGATATTGGTTGTTACTATAATAATGTTCCTTCAATCAGCCCAAAAATGCCACGTAACGTGCTCTTTGACAAGACTTTATATTTCCGGAGGACAGCCAAAAAATGACGTTTTTGACGTGTTTTTGGTTGTTTTTTAACACGACCTTAACGTTTTTTGAGCAAAATATCCGACGCGGTTTTGCTTGTAAGTTTTTGATTTTTAATTGATTAAGCCCTAATTGACTCTTTCAGACCCATATTCGCTAAAAGTAGAATTGCGACATGAGCGAGTGCCCTAAATTCAGGACGGCAAAGACCTTTCAGACCCATATTCGCTAAAAGTAGAATTGCGACTTGCTAGCGCTATCATAGCGCAGGCGCAAATAATTACTTTCAGACCCATATTCGCTAAAAGTAGAATTGCGACGGGATATGGGCGAACTCAATGGACGCTACTTTAGTACTTTCAGACCCATATTCGCTAAAAGTAGAATTGCGACCGGATCATGCTGTGGGCTGAAGTAAAAGCTGAAATCTTTCAGACCCATATTCGCTAAAAGTAGAATTGCGACACTGGTCACGGTCTTACTCGCCTGGCTATCTCTTCTTTCAGACCCATATTCGCTAAAAGTAGAATTGCGACTTTGTTCATTCGACCTAATTTGTTGACTATAGCCGCTTTCAGACCCATATTCGCTAAAAGTAGAATTGCGACATCCCAGACGTCGTAAGCACACGTGCCACCCTGAACTTTCAGACCCATATTCGCTAAAAGTAGAATTGCGACCTTCCACGATTCGAATGTCACATTCGGATTTATACCTCTTTCAGACCCATATTCGCTAAAAGTAGAATTGCGACTAGCCGATTACTGGCAATGGTGTTGCTGCTCGCAACCTTTCAGACCCATATTCGCTAAAAGTAGAATTGCGACCCCAGTTGCATCAGCTGACCAGCTGCTTCCGCCCGCTTTCAGACCCATATTCGCTAAAAGTAGAATTGCGACGCTTCCCATACTGGTTCGTCGTGTGGAGTCCGGACCTTCAGACCCATATTCGCTAAAAGTAGAATTGCGACAGCGAAATACATGGTTCACCATCTGTTGTCGCAAACTTTCAGACCCATATTCGCTAAAAGTAGAATTGCGACTCGATTTTCTGGTCCCTTGAGTGTGCCGATTGACCTTTCAGACCCATATTCGCTAAAAGTAGAATTGCGACGGCATTCTTGGCTCCCATATATTTTATGTTGGAAAAACTTTCAGACCCATATTCGCTAAAAGTAGAATTGCGACCAGATAACTACGAATATCGGCTATGTTCATTTTTCTTTCAGACCCATATTCGCTAAAAGTAGAATTGCGACAGGTCCAACGGGTGGTTTGTTCCCATTTTTTAGTACTTTCAGACCCATATTCGCTAAAAGTAGAATTGCGACTGTTTAATAACGTCGTAATACTGACTCCGAAAAATGCTTTCAGACCCATATTCGCTAAAAGTAGAATTGCGACGCCTAACAGTTTTACTCTGCGCATCACTGTTCCAGCACTTTCAGACCCATATTCGCTAAAAGTAGAATTGCGACCTGGTGGTACTGCGCAGAGGCCAACCGCCCTCCAGACTTTCAGACCCATATTCGCTAAAAGTAGAATTGCGACCTGGTGGTACTGCGCAGAGGCCAACCGCCCTCCAGACTTTCAGACCCATATTCGCTAAAAGTAGAATTGCGACACGATAGTCGTCAGCCTCAAACATTTGCGTCACAGCTTTCAGACCCATATTCGCTAAAAGTAGAATTGCGACTAGTAACAAGGAGGGCCGTTTGTTCCGCTACTATTCTTTCAGACCCATATTCGCTAAAAGTAGAATTGCGACTACAACTGGACTGCGACTGGTCCTCTGCGCAACCACTTTCAGACCCATATTCGCTAAAAGTAGAATTGCGACTATTGTCCCCCCACCAGCGACGATTAGGTTATAGTCTTTCAGACCCATATTCGCTAAAAGTAGAATTGCGACCGGTGTAAACACCGCCATCGAGCGAGTCCGCAAGCTTTCAGACCCATATTCGCTAAAAGTAGAATTGCGACCCAGCCAAACAAAGGTTGGCGGTACATGTACCCATATTCGCAAAATCGGAATTGCGATGCTCCCACGAACACCCTGACATACAATTAACTGTCCTGCTGCTTCGCCCCGGCCAGGATGTATCACCCACTTTCTGCCACCGGGCGACCACCAGGGTCGCCCCTGCCCGGATTCGGCCAGAACACCGTGGTATTGATGCGCTTGTGAATCAAGGCATGGGATACTTTTGTATGGCGTTGGGTCTTGCCATGCGTTCGCGTTGGATTTTCGTATTGTATCTCGGTAAGGGCGACCCTCGTGGTCGCCCCGTTAATGTGGTCGCCCCGTGGACGGGTGCCCTCCTTCCCCGTGCGCCAACCCGAATACCAAGCGCGACTTCCCGAAAGTTTCCAACTTTCGGGAAGTTCAAGCAGCGAACGAGATGCCACGCGAAAAAACATATTTCGGCATGGAGGATCCTGGTTGGCTACCCGATATTATATAGGTGCATGCCTTCCCATCATTTCACCTTCGCCGCCAATTTCCGATACTCCGGGTGCTCCTTGCCCAACACAAACCCCACAAAAACAATCTGCCCCTGCACCGAGCGGCGGAATTTGTCGAACACGTAAGCGTGGAACAGTCCGCGCTCTTTCACGGCTTCGCTCATCAGCCAGCCGTACATCTGCACCTCTTTTTTGAGCCGTTTGAGCCAGCCTTTGCTCAGGGTGGGTTTGCTGCCTTTGCCCATCACCAGCCCGGTGATTTCGGGTTGTTCCAGCCGGTTTTGCAGGCGCACCTTGCTTTCGTTGACGATAAAACTGTGCCGCAGCACCACTTTCCGCACCTCGTCGAGGAAATTGGAGGGCGGCGCTTCCCGGAAGGAGAAGGTGAGGTCGTCGGCATAGCGGGTGTAAATGGCGCCGTGCTCACTGGAAAGTTGTTCCAATTGAAAATCGAAAAACAGGCAGCAGAAGTTGCTCAAGGCTGGCGATGTGGGCGCTCCCATCGGCAGGCGCTTTTGGAAGCTGCAAAGATTGGTCAGCAAGCTGGCCAGCGGCGGCGGGAAATTGAACACATGCCGGAAGAGGTCGAGCAGGTGGCTGGTGGTGACGGTGTGGAAAAAGTCTTTCATGTCTATGGCCAGGAACCACTCGTTTTTGTGGTGCGCCAGCGCATTGGAATAGATGTTGCGCGGGCGCATCTCGTCGCTGGGCACGCTGATGAAGCCGAAGGAGCAAGCTGGCTTTACGCCAAAATATACCGCTTGAAAGAAGCGGTTGAGGCTTTGCTGCACCATTTTCAGCGCATTCCCCGGGTGCTGTATGAGCCTGCGCTGCCCGCCAGGTTTGGGGATGTGGAAAGTGATGTAGTCCTGTTTTTCCGCCAGGCGTTTGAGCGTGTTTTCCTGCATGCCCAATAAACGGGCCAGTCCAGCTACGTCGGTGAGTGCCTCGAATTGCCGGGACAAGTTGGCCAATTGGGCGATGTTGTGATCGGTGCGCGTGTCTATGTGGTAGTGCATGATTTGTACAATTTTAAAAGGTGAGAATTATTAAAAATACCAGTCTACAAATGGTGTGGCAGCTTCGAGCAAACGCGCGTCAGCAGATTGTTGAAACAGCGCCATACAATCGGCCTGGGTCATTTGAACGACGGCCAATTTGTCGTCACGCCCGAGCTGTGGGCGGTATTCTTCCTCCATTTCTTCCAGGTCTGCGGCACTGATCTCGCCGATGAAAAAGGACTTTTGCAGGCGCAGCAGGTGATTGATCAGCCGAAACCAGCTTTTTTGCCCCTGGCCTTCGAAGCCTCGCAAGCTGCTCGCCGCAGCTTTGACATCGGAGAGCGGTTGTTTTAGCAGCTTGTACTTGGTTTCCATCAGTACATCCCCACATTCACTGATGGCCCGCAGGGCATCTGGCTGGTCTTTACGGTAATTGCGCAGTTTTGCCATCCATTCCAGTTTCCGCTCTACCTTCAAGCACAGCCAGTTGCGGGCAAACTCCAAACCTTCCGGTGTGCCGTGCAATTCGAGCTGGCGCTTCCAGATTTCCAAAACATTGGGGGAGCGCAAGCCTGCGAGGAACACCCTCGGCTCGCCTTTTTCATTGATAACGATACAGGTCGTACCGTGTTCTTCGCCCAGCAACATGGCATTTGAGGTCATGCTGCAATTTGGATGAAGCAAAATGGTACGTACATGGGTGGGCGCGAACGGCTCTGTGCGGTTGGCGCCGCCGCCGGTCAAATCCGGTAAAAAGACGCTGAACATACCATCTCGGGCGCGCACCTGCGCGCCGAAGTGATGGACGTGGATAACTCCTTCCATAATTAAGTAGTGTTTGTGTGAAAAAATAAGATATTTGCAGCAGGCTTTGGAATTAGCAGTGTACCATTTTTGGAAAACGGCACAGTATTTGGTACTGGTCTTGGGTTGGCGGCGGTACTTTAGTCGGCGAAAAAGCGCAATCTGTGGTGGTGTGTATCAGCCTGGGGTCAACAGTAAAGGGCAAACATCAGGTACTCCTGTTTTTTGGTTGCGGTACGAACTTCGGTCTCATCAACAATCTTGCAATGGGATATAAGTTCCACAAAGTTACGGCGGTGATTGCCTTTTGAAAGAAACAATTTGTTGGTTTCCGGAGTGGTGATATTTTTCAAATCCAATCAAAAAATTTCAAAATATGTGCTTGCAACGTGCTCTTTGACAAGACTTTATATTTCCGGAGGACAGCCAAAAAATGACGTTTTTGACGTGTTTTTGGTTGTTTTTTAACACGACCTTAACGTTTTTTGAGCAAAATCTCCGACAGGTTTTTGCTTGTAAGTTTTTGATTTTTAATTGATTACGCCCTAATTGACTCTTTCAGACCCATATTCGCTAAAAGTAGAATTGCGACGATACATTGGCGTAAAATCAGGCTCGATCGCCACACTTTCAGACCCATATTCGCTAAAAGTAGAATTGCGACAGGTGTACATAGTAGCGCTCCCCGGCGTGTTACACCCTTTCAGACCCATATTCGCTAAAAGTAGAATTGCGACGGCGCAAAGACTTTTGGTCACCATAGACTTGGCCAATCTTTCAGACCCATATTCGCTAAAAGTAGAATTGCGACCTCTCGCAATACATCTCCAGTGTATCTCCGAAGATCTTTCAGACCCATATTCGCTAAAAGTAGAATTGCGACCTAGTTGATCGGGAGTAAATACAATACCCGGGCTTTCTTTCAGACCCATATTCGCTAAAAGTAGAATTGCGACTCGTATTGTATCTCGGTAAGGGCGACCCTCGTGGTCTTTCAGACCCATATTCGCTAAAAGTAGAATTGCGACTTGATCATGAGTTGTGCATAAGCACAGCTCGCAACCTTTCAGACCCATATTCGCTAAAAGTAGAATTGCGACGGCAACTGGAATATTCTGGCAAGTCAGGCAGCCACCCCTTTCAGACCCATATTCGCTAAAAGTAGAATTGCGACTATACATATGCGGAACCTTTATTAAGCCATGTCCTGCTTTCAGACCCATATTCGCTAAAAGTAGAATTGCGACATCCCAGGGTAAACGTCTCCCCCCAGCTCTATGCTCTTTCAGACCCATATTCGCTAAAAGTAGAATTGCGACCGCTCTGCTTGCGTCATAACCGCAGGTGTCGAAAGTCTTTCAGACCCATATTCGCTAAAAGTAGAATTGCGACCCAGCCAAACAAAGGTTGGCGGTACATGTACCCATATTCGCAAAATCGGAATTGCGATGCTCCCATGAACACCCTGACATACAATTAACTGTCCTGCTGCTACGCCCCGGCCAGGATATATCACCCACTTTCTGCCACCGGGCGACCACCAGGGTCGCCCCTACCCTGTTTTGGCCAGAATACCGTGGTATTAAGGCCCTTGTTGTCCAATGTATTGGAATGCTTTTGCATGGTGCTGGGTTCTTGCCATAACGTTTGTCGGGATTTCCGGATTGGTTTGGCAGTGGCGACCCTCGTGGTCACCCTGATGCTGGTGGTCGCCCTGATAACGTGCGCCCGATAACATGCACCCTGCGGATGGCCGCCCCTGATGCAGGTGGTCGCCCCGATGCCATGCGCCCAATGGTCGGTGGTTTTAATGACGTGTGTCCTGTGGATATTGGCCCCGATGACATGCGCCCAATGAACATGCGCCCCCATGACGTTCGCCCCGTAGATGTTCGCCCGGCGTTCACCCGAATACCAAGCGCGACTTCCCGAAAGTTCGAAGACTTTCGGGAAGTTCAAGCAGCGAACGAAAACCTTTGCCCCAGGCCAGCCG
>Ga0105053_10005936_pt1 | contig 17086 bp, 17 predicted proteins | sample BON01_FD_78093 | JGI IMG/M metagenome (GOLD analysis project Ga0105053, IMG submission 78093) | Freshwater microbial communities from Lake Bonney liftoff mats and glacier meltwater in Antarctica - BON-01 | ecosystem: Environmental > Aquatic > Freshwater > Ice > Glacier meltwater | place: Lake...
AAAGATTGCATACACTGCCGCGCCTGCTGCTTTGTGTTCACTGCCAGACAGGCAGCTTAGAAAAAACGCAAGAAAATGTAGCCGCTAATGTTTATGTTCACTGCCAGACAGGCAGCTTAGAAACTGTCTCTTGTGCAAATTGTTGTAGTTTAGTTGTTCACTGCCAGACAGGCAGCTTAGAAAACACCCCCGTCTAGTCCTAGGTTATCCACAAGGTTCACTGCCAGACAGGCAGCTTAGAAATGTAGAGTTCGAGTACGATTACCAACCCTATGGTTCACTGCCAGACAGGCAGCTTAGAAAATATATATAATGAGGCGCTAGCGCGTGAATAAGTTCACTGCCAGACAGGCAGCTTAGAAAAGTAAACAATTATAATGGCTTGTATAGGCTATGTTCACTGCCAGACAGGCAGCTTAGAAATTTTGCAGAACACCTGGTAAAGGCCAATTTGCGTTCACTGCCAGACAGGCAGCTTAGAAAACCGGACATGACGTCACGATTACATGCTATTTGTTCACTGCCAGACAGGCAGCTTAGAAAAAGCATTATTGTGAATCAGTCTGGGATATTAAGTTCACTGCCAGACAGGCAGCTTAGAAAGATTGAGGTCTGGATGGTTACCAGAAGACGCCGTTCACTGCCAGACAGGCAGCTTAGAAATTATATCTAATACGATATCCCTCTTCAGACATGTTCACTGCCAGACAGGCAGCTTAGAAAATCCCAGCCTAGACCGATTGGCAAGTCTTTTAGTTCACTGCCAGACAGGCAGCTTAGAAAAGAAATAGATATCACAGGAAAGGTGATTGACTGTTCACTGCCAGACAGGCAGCTTAGAAAATGAGTCAGTTTTCCATCCAGATGCAAATCCAGTTCACTGCCAGACAGGCAGCTTAGAAATAAGGAGCGGTGCTTGTCTAATTTTGAAGGTAGTTCACTGCCAGACAGGCAGCTTAGAAAGCCGCCATCGTTGGCGTAATTTATCCAGCTTATGTTCACTGCCAGACAGGCAGCTTAGAAACTAATCACTCGCAGATAGCTATAGTATATGACGTTCACTGCCAGACAGGCAGCTTAGAAATCGTCATAATCATCATTACATTCTGAAAGGTCGTTCACTGCCAGACAGGCAGCTTAGAAATGATAGCGGGCAGTCTTGACGATACAATTCCCGTTCACTGCCAGACAGGCAGCTTAGAAAAGAAATACGAATCGAAATGGACGTACTAAAAGGTTCACTGCCAGACAGGCAGCTTAGAAAGATTGCATACACTGCCGCGCCTGCTGCTTTGTGTTCACTGCCAGACAGGCAGCTTAGAAAGCAACACGTCAACGATATTTCAACTACTGAAAGTTCACTGCCAGACAGGCAGCTTAGAAAGGCAAGCAATGCGCCGCTGTCTGGCTGAATTTGTTCACTGCCAGACAGGCAGCTTAGAAAGTATTTAATCTCGGCACTATTGAGCATGTACAGTTCACTGCCAGACAGGCAGCTTAGAAAGCCGAACGCGCCCGATGTTAGCCAGTCGCTCGGTTCACTGCCAGACAGGCAGCTTAGAAACCCACAAAAAATCACCTGCTAAACCGGTTTTTCGTTCACTGCCAGACAGGCAGCTTAGAAAAGCACAGACTAGAAAAGACTATACCGTGGTTTGTTCACTGCCACACAGGCAGTTTAGAATCGATACTGATTCAGCTAACAATGCAAAATAATATGTTAATACCATTACGCGCATCGATGAAAGCTCTGTTGCTCATTGTGATGAATTGAAGTTATAAGTGAACATGACGTAATTTAGACGTTGATTGATAAGACCCGATAGCGATCCAGTTTTACGTCAGTCTTTATTAATTAAGGAAGATTAATAACAATTAGTATTTATTAGGTGACCTATTCAATACTGCGTATAATCTAATATTTTGACAAACCCAAGCAAAGCCATGAATATTATCTTGTACAAATTTCTGTACAAATAGCGGTAAAGCGGTCATTGCACTCAACAATAAAACCTTATAAATGAATAATATACGTAACTTTTCAATCATCGCCCATATAGACCATGGTAAATCAACGATCGCCGATCGTTTTATTCAAGTTTGTGGTGGTTTGTCCGCCCGAGAAATGTCAGCGCAAGTGCTTGATTCAATGGATATTGAAAAAGAGCGTGGTATTACCATTAAGGCGCAATGTGTCTCATTGGACTATAAAGCTCGCAATGGCGAAACGTATCATCTTAATTTTATTGACACACCTGGCCATGTCGATTTTTCCTATGAAGTCTCTCGTTCATTAGCGGCTTGTGATGGTGCCTTACTTGTCGTTGATGCGGCACAAGGCGTAGAAGCACAAAGCGTTGCCAACTGTTATACCGCGATCGAACTTGGTTTAGAAGTTGTTCCGGTATTAAATAAAATTGATTTACCGTCAGCAGAACCTGACCGAGTGGCACAAGAAATAGAAGATATTATCGGTGTTGATGCGATGGATGCGGTGCAGTGTAGCGCCAAAACGGGGCTTGGCATTGAAGATTTACTAGAAGCATTGGTAAAACGCATTCCTGCTCCAAAAGGTAACCCAGACGGTCCATTACAAGCCCTTATCATTGATTCATGGTTTGATAGTTATTTGGGCGTAATTTCACTAGTCAGAATCATGCAAGGCTCAATGAAAACACGCGACAAAATAAGAGTGATGTCGACAGGAAAAGAGTATCAAATCGAACAAGTCGGGGTTTTTACGCCAAAACGAACCCCTAAAAATGCCTTGCATTGTGGCGAAGTAGGTTATGTCATCTCTGGTGTAAAGGATATTGATGGCGCACCAGTGGGTGATACTTTGACTCATGTTCATCATGGTTCATTAGAAAGGTTGCCAGGTTTTAAATCTGCCACTCCACAGGTGTATGCGGGCTTATTTCCGGTCAGTTCCGAGGATTTTGAATCCTTTCGTGATGCGTTAGGTAAATTGCGGCTTAATGATGCCTCGTTATTTTTTGAACCAGAAAATTCGCAGGCACTAGGTTTTGGCTTTCGTTGTGGTTTCTTAGGTTTATTACACATGGAGATCATTCAAGAACGCTTAGAGCGTGAATATGATCTTGATCTTATTACGACGGCACCAACGGTAGTATTTGAAGTATTAACGGGTAAAGGCGATATAGTAAAGATTGAAAACCCTGCAATGTTGCCCGAGCCTAACATGATCGATGAAGTGCGTGAACCAATTGTCATGGCAGATATCTTGGTTCCACAAGAACATCTTGGTGCTGTTATCGCCTTATGTATTGAGAAACGTGGCGTACAAAAAGCAATGCAGTACATGGGTAAACAAGTTGCGTTAAGTTATGAATTACCGATGAATGAAGTGGTGATTGATTTCTTTGACCGCATAAAATCAGTGAGTCGCGGTTATGCGTCGTTAGACTATCATTTTATTCGCTTCCAACAAGCTGACTTAGTAAAGTTGGATGTGATGATTAATAGTGAACGTGTAGATGCCTTATCGATGATTGTACACCGTGAGCAAAGTGTTTCACGTGGTCGTGATTTAGTCGAAAAAATGAAAGAACTAATCCCGCGACAAATGTTTGATATCGCTATTCAAGCGGCGATTGGCGGTCATATCATTGCGAGATCTACCGTTAAAGCGATGCGTAAAAATGTAATCGCAAAATGTTATGGTGGCGATGTGTCACGAAAACGTAAATTACTTGATAAACAAAAGAAAGGTAAAAAGCGGATGAAATCTATTGGTAAGGTAGATGTGCCGCAAGAAGCCTTTTTAGCTGTTTTACAATTATCAAAAAAATCATAAAGGATATTTATTAGTGAGCTTCCCTGCAATCATGGTTACCCTTGTCTTTGTGACAGGCATTATATGGCTTTTAGATAGTATTTTCTGGGCACCAAAGAGAGTCAAAGACACCAAAGAACCAGCAATCGTAGAATATGCACGTTCATTTTTCCCCATTATTTTAGTGGTTTTGGTGATTCGATCATTTATTGCTGAGCCTTTCCGAATTCCATCAGGTTCGATGTTACCTACCTTACATGTTGGTGATTTTATCTTGGTGAATAAGTTTGCTTATGGCGTTCGTTTACCTGTTTTAAATACTAAGATCATTGATGTGTCTGAACCACAACGAGGTGATGTAGTTGTTTTTCGCTATCCTAAAAACCCAGATGTTGACTATATAAAACGTTTGGTTGGTCTACCTGGCGATAAAGTTGGTTACTTTAATAAAACGATTTATATTAATGGTAAAGCCGTTACGCAAGAACCGAAAGAAAAAAGTGCAAGTCTATTAGGCATTGTGCCCGATAATAGCGAGTTACATGTTGAGACTTTAGGTCAGCACACGCATGAAGTATTAATTGATCCCAGCCGACGTTTGATTGAAGGTGAAATGGTCGTACCTGTAGGCGAATATTTTGTCATGGGCGATAATCGTGATAATAGTAATGATAGCCGCTTTTGGGGCACAGTCCCTGAAGCTAATTTAGTAGGCAAAGCCTTCCTAATATGGATGAGTTGGGATTGGAATACGGGCGGTATTGTTTGGAACCGCTTGGGCGATAAGATTAACTAAATAGGTGAAAATGATGAAGAAACAACGTGGAATGACTTTAATTAGCTGGGTAATCATCTTAGGTATTATCGCCTTTTTTACTACGGTTGTAATACGCATTTTACCTATGTATCAGGAGTATTTTAGCGTAGTTCAGATCATGGAATCTATGGAAGTTGAATTGAAAGAAAATAAATTGACTACACAACAAGTAAATCTTTTGTTTTCTAAGCGGTTTAATACTGGTTATGTGAGCAGTGTTAAGCCAGAAAATATCACATTTTCACGTGGTCGAGACAATCTGAGTATAACCAAAGTGGTGATCGATTATGAAGTGCGAAAGCCCTTTATTGCACAGATTAGTTTAGTGGGCCACTTTCATAAAGAAATAGATGTCGAGGAGCCTAAAGATCAATGATCACGGCGGGTCAGAAATCATTATGTTCACAATTGCAGGTAAGTTTTACTGATATTAGTATACTGCAACAAGCGTTAACGCACCGCAGTGCCGCTTCTCGTAACAATGAGCGTTTGGAGTATTTAGGCGACGCTATTTTAAGTTTTGTAATAGCCGAAGCGTTATTCAACCGTTTTCCACAAGTGAAAGAGGGCAAGTTAAGCCGTTTACGTGCTTCTTTGGTTAAAGGTGTCACCTTAGCTGAAATTGGCAGGGAGTTACGCTTGGGAGAGGTACTCATTCTTGGCCCTGGCGAGTTAAAAAGTGGTGGTTACCGACGGGAATCTATCTTAGCCGATACGGTTGAAGCTATCTTTGGTGCCCTATATCAGGACAGTGGGCTTGAAGTGGTTAAAGCACTCATTTTGAGATTGTATGATGAGCGACTATGTGCCATTGATGTCAATGAAGTAGTAAAAGATGCAAAAACGCGTTTGCAAGAGTTATTACAAAGCCGCAAGCAACCGTTGCCACTTTACAGTGTTAAAGAAGTTAAACGAGCTGATAATGAACCCTTATTCGAAGCTTCATGCCAAGTGGCAATATTAAAAAAACTCATCATTGCACAAGGCAGTAGCCATCGAAAAGCTGAAACAATAGCTGCCGAGCGAGCATTGAAACTAATAGAAGAAAAATTATGACAGACAGTACGTTTAAATCAGGTTATGTAGCCATTATCGGCCGACCAAATGTGGGTAAATCTACCCTGATTAATCGTGTTTTAGGACAGAAGTTATGCATCACATCACGTCGTCCACAAACAACTCGCCATCGTATTTTAGGTATTAAAACTACTGACGATAGCCAGTTGATCTACGTTGATACACCTGGTTTGCATATTGATGATAAACGAGCGATGAATAAATATATGAATCGTGCCGCCGCATCGTCAATTGATCATGTCGATGTGATTTTGTTTGTTGTGGATGGCATGAATTGGACGGAAGAAGATGAGCAAGTTCTAATACGCTTAAAAGCTAACGCTCAAGCTCCGGTGATATTAGTTATCAATAAAATGGATAAATTAGCTGATAAAGAAGTCATGTTGCCGCATATTGAAAAGTTGGCAGCACAATATAACTATTCTAATGTATTACCTATCTCTGCTCGCAAAGGTGTCAACGTTGATCAATTAGAAGCAGAAATTAAAAAATTGATGCCTGAAGGCGAGTTGATTTTTCCTGAAGATCAGTTAACTGACCGAAGCTCACGATTTTTAGCAGCAGAATTGGTGCGTGAAAAATTATTTCGTCACTTAGGACAAGAGTTGCCTTATTCGATTACGGTTGAAATAGAACAGTTTGATGACGAAAAAAACTTATATCGCATCGGCGCTGTTATCTATGTAGAACGCAGCGGTCAGAAAGCTATTGTCATTGGTAAAGGTGGCGAATTACTTAAATCTGTCGGTAAAGATGCCCGACTTGACATGGAAAAGTTGTTCGATAAAAAGGTCTTTTTGCGCTTATGGGTTAAGGTGCGTGAAGGTTGGGGTGATAATGAACGAATGTTAAAAAATCTGGGTTATAACGACGAGCTTTAATAGCTTTTCAGTTTGAGCTAATCTTGAAGGTTGAACTAACTCCCGCATTTGTTTTACATCAACGGCCTTACCGTGAAAATAGTGCGCTGCTAGATGTATTTAGTGAACAATACGGACGAGTCAGTATAGTAGCAAAAGGCCTGAATCAAAAAAGAGCTAATAAAGCGGGTTTATTACAGCTTTATCAACCCTTATTATTGTCATGGTTTGGTCATGGTGACCTGTATACCTTAACAGCTGTCGAAGCGTTATCAGCACGGTATATTTTGCAAGCCGATGCCGCCTTATGTGGCTTGTATATGAATGAGTTGATAGTCCGGTTGTTAGGCACCCATGTAGCGGAACCAGATGTTTTTAATGCCTATCAACAAGCCTTATTCAGTTTGCATCAGCGTGATAATACACAAATTATTCTCCGTTTATTTGAGAAAAAATTATTAGGTCATTTAGGCTACGGTTTAGTGCTTGACAGTGAATATGAAAGTGGCCAGTTAATAGAAGATCAACGGCAATATTATTACCAAGCTGATGCGGGCTTACTGCGTTGGCAACAAGGTGTAAGTTTACCTATGATTTCTGGTCGTAGTCTTCGGCATTTAATAAATGAATCTGATTTCGATCAACAAAGCTTACAAGAAATAAAACGCGTGATGCGAACCGTGATATATTTTTATTTAGGTGGTAAACCATTGCAGAGTAGACAGCTTTTTATAGATCTACAGCAGTACGCGAGTGAATCAATGGGGTGAATCAATGGGGTGAATCAATGGGGTCAGAGTCGATTGATTGTTGATTTACGCATTGATTTTACGCGAGCAAAAATTAATTTATAAGGTTAAGGCAAAAATATGGCGATTCTACTAGGTGTCAACATTGATCATGTAGCCACGTTAAGACAAGCGCGTGGAACGCGTTATCCCGATCCTATTCAAGCTGCGATTGAAGCTGAACAGGCAGGAGCCGATGGTATAACCTTGCATTTGCGAGAAGATCGTCGCCATATTCAACAACGCGATGTAGCCATGTTATCGGATATTTTACAAACTAAAATGAATCTGGAAATGGCGGTAACCGATGAAATGCTTGCCATGGCTGAATTATATCATCCAGCAGATTGTTGTTTAGTCCCTGAACGCCGTGAAGAATTGACTACAGAAGGGGGCTTGGATGTCGCGGGACAACTAGTGAGAATAAAAGCAGCTTGTGAACGTCTTGCTGTAGCTAAAGTCAACGTGTCGTTATTTATTGCTCCTGATATGGCCCAAATTGATGCAGCCTTTGAATGTGGCGTACCTGTAGTTGAATTACACACAGGGCGTTATGCCGATGCTGAAAATCCTGTAGAGACGCAACACGAGCTGAATATTATTATTAATGCTGTTCGATATGCTACTAAACTTGGGTTACAGGTCAACGCCGGTCATGGCTTGAACTATCATAATGTTGGCGCGATCGCTGAAATTCCTGATATTGTCGAACTGAATATCGGCCATGCCATTGTAGCTAGAGCGATGTTCACTGGTTTTCAATCTGCCGTACGTGAAATGAAACAATTAATGCAGAGTGCACGCCGAGCATGATCTTTGGTATAGGGACTGATCTGGTGCACATTCCTAGGATGCAGTCATTATTAGATAAACATGGCGATAAAATTGCCCAACGTATCTTAAGTGATGGTGAGTTTGCCTCTTTTCAACAAGCGCATAAACCTGCGGCATTTTTAGCCAAACGGTTTGCTGCTAAAGAAGCGACAGCAAAAGCATTAGGTACCGGCTTTCGGGATGGCCTAAGTTTGCGCCATATCGCAGTAAGCAATAATGAATACGGCAAACCGAAATTAATTTTTTATGAACGTGGTCTTAAGTTGTTAGATGAATTGAATATTGGTCGCAGTCTACTGAGTTTGAGTGATGAGTCAGAATATGCCATGGCCTATGCGATCTTAATGGAACGAGAACAATGAAACAGTACCCTACAATTGAAGCCTTTGTCGGCAATACTCCTTTAGTAAGATTACAACGCTTACCAGGTGATACATCCAATATTATTTTAGTAAAGTTAGAAGGTAATAATCCTGCAGGCTCTTTAAAGGATAGACCTGTGATGTCGATGATTCGCCAAGCGGAAGCGCGCGGAGATATTCACGCAGGTGATACATTAATTGAGGCTACCAGTGGAAATACCGGTATTGCCTTAGCAATGGTCGCTGCTATTTTAGGTTACCGCATGATATTGTTGATGCCAAAAAACATGAGTATAGAACGACGGGCTTCAATGCGCGCTTACGGCGCTGAAATTATCTTAACGGAAAATATGGAAGCCGCTCGTGATTCAGCTTTAGAAATGCAAAAACAGGGCAAAGGTAAAGTGCTTAATCAATTTGCTAATTTTGATAACCCTTTGGCCCATTATAAAACAACAGGGCCTGAAATTTGGCGTGACACTGATGGTGAAATAACCCACTTTGTAAGTGCAATGGGCACAACCGGCACTATCATGGGTACTTCACGCTACCTTAAGGAACAAAACCCTAATATACAAATAATAGGCGTGCAACCGGTTGATGGCGCGAGTATTCCTGGCATTCGTCGCTGGCCAAAAGAATATTTACCCACCATATTTGAGCCAGAGCGAGTCGATTCTATTATCGATATGGAGCAAGATGTTGCCGAAAGCACTATGCGTCGTTTGGCGGCGGAAGAAGGTATCTTCTGTGGTGTGTCTTCCGGTGGTGGAGTAGCTGCTGCGTTACGATTATCAAAGCAAGTAACTAATGCCGTGATTGTTAGTATCATCTGTGATCGTGGCGACCGCTACCTGTCAACAGGTGTTTTTCCTGTCGAATAATGAAAAAGACTTCAACATGGCTGGTTTTTTGTGCGGCGGTGTTAGTGCTATGGCAGTGTGTTGCACTTGCCAGTGATCAGCTTAAATTAACAATTGGTCACTGGGCTTTTGACGATCTAAATGCTCAAAATTTAGCGGTTAACATGCAATTGACAAGACAAGGCTTGCTCGTTAATGCACGTGCAGATTCGATTATGCTAGCTCAACCAATAGGTTTGCTCAGAAAAGTAACATTGCAATGCACGGAATTAGTATTACTCTCAGGACAGGCTAACTGCGCTGCTGGCAAACTTGGATTTATTCATAAGCAGTTTGGCTCCCAAAACATCGAGTTTTCACTCAAAGCGATGGCTGAACAAGAATATTATCAATTGTCAGTCTCTAAGTTAAAATTTGCTGATGCCAGCTTCACAATACAAGCCAGTTACGATAAGCAATATTGGCAAGCGGCAGTAACAACGTCTCAAGTTTCGTTAGCCAAATTAGTCCAAAATATTTCGCCCTATCTAGATATGGATCAAAAGTCCATGTTAACGGATTGGACCTTTGATTCAGATATTGCTGTACAAGCAAATTTGAGCGGTCATCAACAGCAACTTGAACAACTTAAACTTAAATTGCAGGCTTCAGCACTGAATGTCAGCGACAGTCAGGGTAAATATGTCACTGAAAATGTAGCTATGGACTTATTGTTAGAATTGTCACAACAAAATAAAACATGGCAGTGGCACACGGACTTTAGATTAAATTCAGGTCAAGCTTATGGAGAACCGGTATTTGTCGATTTTAATGATGCAGCCTTGTCGTTACAGGCAACGGGTGAATGGCAAAGTGCTGAGCAGTATCTTGTCATTAGTGATGCGCAGATTAATCACAACAATATAGTGCAATTACAAGGTTCTTATTCGGGCAGTTTGCAAAAGATTGAAGTATTAGATGTCACCATTAAATACGCTGATTTAGCCAAATTATATTCGGTGTGGTTGCAACCCTTGGCATTAGGTACGGCGGCGGATAAATTAGAAATGGCGGGACAACTTAGGCTGAAATTCAAACAGCAAGCAGATAACTATCAATTATCCGTTAATTTGGATAAGGTTTATATCGATGACGAAAAAAGTCGCTTCGGTATTTATGACCTAAATGGCGATATTGCTTGGTCGAATAACCAAACGATAACGCAATCTAAATTGACCTGGCAGAGTGGTTATGTTTATGCCGTGCCATTTGGAGAATCAGAGCTACATATGCAAGTTCAATCATCTTCACTTTCGCTTATAGAACCTTGGTCGTTACCTATTTTAGATGGTGCTCTGCTGGTTAATGAATTCAGTCTGCACAATCTGATGGATGGCAAAACACAATGGACATTTGATGGTTTAGTATCGCCAATCTCGATGGAATCATTGAGTGTTGCATTAGATTGGCCTTTATTACATGGCAAGTTATCGGGTGTCATTCCAAAGGTTAGCTATGTTAATCAGCAGATTCAAGCTGATGGGGCCTTAATGATTAAGTTGTTTGAAGGCACAACCGTTATTCGCGACTTGCGCTTAGAGCAACCTTTTGGGGCTTTGCCACAGCTTTATGCCAACGTTGATCTGAAAGGACTCGACTTAGAAATACTTACACAAACATTCGACTTTGGTAAAATAACCGGAAAATTAGATGGAAGCGTTAATGACTTACGATTGTCAAATTGGCAACCTGTGCAGTTTGATGCGTATTTTGCTACACCAGAAGCGGATAAAAGTCGCCGACGAATTAGCCAAAAAGCGATTGATAACTTGTCACAGATTGGCGGTGGCGTAGGTGGCATATTATCTCGCAGTTTCTTACGGTTCTTTGAGGATTTTTCATATCAAAAGTTAGGACTAAACTGCATACTTCGTAATGAAACTTGTTTAATGTCTGGGGTGGGTGAGGCTAAACAAGGTTATTACATTGTAAAAGGTGGCGGTTTGCCGCCGCGCATTAATGTAGTGGGCTATACTCGACAAGTTGATTGGCCAGATTTGATTGAACGGTTAAAAGCAGTGAGCGAAAGTTCTGGTCCCGTAATTCAGTAAAGGAAAATAAAATGACGTTATTTAAGTGGTTAAGCAGTAGTGTGGCAGGACTGATGTTAGTGTCATGTGTAACGATTAATATTTATTTCCCAGCCGCTGCCGCGGAAAAAGCCGCCGATAGGATTATCGGTGACGTTTGGGGTGAGGAGATCAAACCTAAGGATGCGCCTGTTCCAGCTAAGCAGTCTAATAATTCCTCGTTAATGAATATGCCAATAACAGTCAGTGTTTTGAATTGGTTGATATCACCCGCTGCAGCGGCAGAAGCCAATTTAAATATCAGCTCACCTGCGATTGCAGAAATTCAAAATAGGATGAAAGTACGTCACGATAGTTTGAAAGCTTATTATGACAATGGCGCTATTGGCTTGACAGAAAATGGGCTGATTACTGTACGTGATGCTAAAGCTGTGTCATTGAAAGATCGCAACACAGTTAATGGCTTAGTGGCCGATGAAAATAAAGATCGTACCGCTTTGTATGCAGAAATTGCCCGTGCCAACGGTCATCCAGAATGGCAAGCAGATATTCAAACTACCTTTGCTCGTCGCTGGATCAGTAATGCTGTTGTAAGCTGGTGGTATCAAACTGGTGGTAACTGGCAACAAAAATAACTATAAAATTAAGCTAATAAAATCCAGCGACGCAATGACATCGCTGGATTTTTTATTTCAGAATGAGATTTTTACGGTGAGATGTAACTATTTCCTAGAGTCAGAGAATAGAGATTAAAAATGGCAAGACGTACTAATCGTAGAAAACGCGCACCGCAAGATCCTGTGGAAACTCATATTGAGTCTTTATCCCACGATGGCCGTGGCGTGGCGAGAATAGAGGGTAAAACCGTATTTATTGACGGTGCTTTAGCAGGGGAACACATTAAGTTCGTCTATAGTAAGATGCATAGTAAATATGATGAAGGCCGTACTATTGAAGTGTTACAGGCGGCTAATGATCGTGTTGATGCTAAGTGTCAGCATTTTGGTGTGTGTGGTGGTTGCAGTTTGATGCATATGGCACCAGAAGCACAATTAGCCTTAAAACAAAAAACCCTAGAAGAACATTTAAACCATTTTGGCAATGTCACACCACAACAATGGTTAATGCCGTTGACCGGGCCATTATGGGGATATCGTCGTAAAGCACGATTAGGTGTAAAACATGTACCTAAAAAAGAACGAGTATTAGTTGGTTTTAGAGAAAAAGGCACGCCTTATCTTGCGTTATTAGAGCGTTGTGAAGTGTTGGACCCACGAGTTGGTGCTCGCTTAGCCGAGTTAGGCGAAATGATTGCTAAATTAGAAGGTCATAATCGAATCGCTCAAATTGAAGTGGCGATGGACGATGAACATACTGCTTTAGTATTCAGAAACCTTGACCCTTTATCTGAGCAAGATCAACAGGCTTTGATTGCTTATGGTCAAGTCAATGATTTGTGGATTTATCTACAATCGGGTGGGCCTAATACTGTAACCCCATTGTGGCCTGAAAATCCTCAATTAAGTTATGCGCCGGAAGAAGGTCTAAATCTTGAATTTGAACCCAATGATTTTACCCAAGTGAATGCCGGTATTAACAAGAAAATGATTCAACGAACGATGGAGTTATTAGAGATTTCAGCCGAAGATCGTATTCTTGATTTATTCTGTGGTTTAGGTAATTTTACCTTGCCGCTTGCTAAACGGGTAACCGAAGTCGTCGGTGTGGAAGGTGATGAAATCTTAGTAAGACGTGCACGCGATAATGCTGCTAAAAATGGCCTTGCCAATGCAACATTCGAACAAGCCGATCTGACTAAAACAGAATTAAAAGACTACCCTTGGGCGAAAGCGGGTTTTAATAAGATTTTGTTAGATCCACCACGCAGCGGTGCATTTGAAGTCTTGCATCAATTGGCAGCATTAGGCGCCGAACGTTTAGTGTATGTTTCATGTAATCCAGCGACTTTGGCACGAGATGCTGGGGAACTTGTAAATAATCATGGCTATACGTTAGTTTCAACAGGTGTGATGGATATGTTTCCCCACACCACTCATGTTGAATCTATTGCCTTGTTTGTTAAAAATAAGGACTGTTAATACATGAGTGAGCAAAAACTCATGAAAGATAGGCTTGGTGAACAAGCTATATCCCAAATCAGTCAGGTATTAGCAATGTGCCTGGTTGATTTTCCTCAGCAGAAATTTATTAAACAAGCATTAGCTGGGTTGAATGAATTGGAACTTAAACAGCGAGTTGATCATTTAATCGCTGTTTTAGCCGATTATTTACCCGCAGATTTTACTGATGCTGCCGATGTCTTAATATCTGTAAAAAATCATTGGCCTGAATTATCATCTGCTGATAGTTGGGGTAGTTTTACCGCTTGGCCACTGATTGATTATGTGGCAGTGTATGGATTAAATCAACCTGAGATGGCATTAAATGTATTAAAAAATCTAACACCGTTATTCTCGGCTGAATTTGCCATTCGGCCTTTTATTGAACAGCACTCTGACATAACGTATCAACATCTTCTGAGATGGACTAGTGATACTGACGTGCATGTAAGACGATTAGCTTCTGAGGGCAGTCGACCACGTTTGCCTTGGGGCAAAAGATTAACGCAGTTTTGTAACGATCCAGCCCCCATATTTCCAATATTGGAGAAGTTGAAAGATGATAGCAGCTTATATGTTCGTAGGTCTGTCGCTAATAATCTAAATGATATTGCCAAAGACCACCCCACTAAGGTGATTGAATTATGTCAGTCTTGGTCTGTTGGTGCTTCAGCTGAACGACAATGGCTTATCCGCCACGCTTTACGAAGTTTGGTGAAATCGGGATATTCAGCAGCCTTTTTTTTATTGGGCTACAGTAATAATCCGCAAATAACTATCGATAAATTTAAGCTTATCGAGACCCGCCTAATATTAGGCGACAATCTTAAAATAGAAACATTGTTACAATCAGAATCAGTTAAAACTCAAAAGTTGGTTATTGATTACAGAATTCATCACGTCAAATCCAATGGTTTAAGGACAAGCAAAGTATTTAAATGGAAAAATATCACGTTAGATGGACAACAGAAGATCCCATTAAGCAAACTACACCCATTCAAAATAATAACAACGCGTGAGTATTATGCAGGCACTCACATGATTGAGTTATTAATCAACGGCGTGAGTTATGCTTCTGCCGAGTTTGAATTAGACTTGGTGTGATTGCTCTCGGTTTCGGAAACCAGTCCGATTTCTTATGGTGTTCTTTTTAAGACATGATGAGACCATAAGTGACCAAGCCCATCCATGACAGAGCAAACAAGAAGATAATTAATGTGAAATTTTCAATAATAAGTCGTTCTAATTTATCCATGACGCACCTCGTATAAACATTAAAAATACAGTAAGTAAATTATCATTTATTTTATGGTACTAAAGCATTGATATAGATCAGTGTATGCGCAGATGAGTATAAAACGTTTATTCATAAAAAAACCAGTCATCGACTGGTTTTTTTATGAATAATTTTGAAACAAGTTATTGATTTAGTAAGCCGTATGCTATTAAAGTAAACCAAAAAATTACAAATGCAAAAATAATCCCGCCAAAGTTTTCGATAATATTTTTTTCTAATTTTGCCCACATGATCTTCTCTCCGATATAAAATGACACAGACCATAGCATTTGTTCACTATTACCGCCAAGACTTTTGAATTGATATTCAAATATTATTTGTATAGTAAGGAGAGCAATATAACGCGACGTTTGGGGATAGATGCCCATCTTATGATAAGGCTTTATGATATTATGCCGCCAAAATTAAATTTTAAATGGAGATAACATGATTTCTGTAAAAGAATCATTGGCGATAATAAGACGAGGCGCGCAAGAGATCTTGGTCGAAAGCGAATTGATTGAAAAGCTTGAGACAGGGCGCCCGTTACGTATTAAAGCTGGTTTTGATCCAACAGCACCCGATCTGCATTTAGGTCACACCGTTTTGTTAAATAAATTAAAACAGTTTCAAGACTTGGGTCATGAAATATTGTTTTTAATCGGTGATTTCACTGGCATGATCGGCGACCCGACAGGTAAAAACGTCACCCGTAAACCATTAACAACTGAACAAGTTCAAGAAAATGCTAAATCATATCAAGAACAAGTTTTTAAAATTTTAGATCCTGAAAAGACAAGGGTTGTTTTCAATTCACATTGGATGAATAAGCTTTCATCTGCCGATATGATTCGTTTGGCTTCGAATCATACCGTCGCTAGAATGCTTGAACGTGATGATTTTGATAAACGCTATAAGAGTGGTCAATCAATTGCCATCCACGAGTTTTTGTATCCACTAATACAAGGTTACGATTCTGTTGAATTAAATGCAGATGTAGAATTAGGTGGAACGGATCAAAAATTCAATTTATTGATGGGTCGTGAATTACAAAAAGCGTACGGTAAACCTCAACAGTCTATTTTGACAATGCCGATTCTAGAGGGATTAGATGGCGTTCAAAAAATGTCTAAATCTCTAGGCAACTATATTGGTATTAGTGACAGCCCTAAAGATATCTTTGGTAAATTGATGTCTATATCGGATGACTTAATGTGGCGTTATATTGACCTATTAAGTTTTAAAAGTATTAAAGAGATTCAACAATGGCGTGATGAAGTAAGATTAGGGCGTAACCCGATTGAAATCAAGAAGGACTTTGCACAAGAAATCGTCTCGCGCTTTCATAGTTTAGAAGAAGGACGGCAAGCACGGGATAGTTTTGAAAATCAATTCAAGAAAGGTGAGTTACCTGAAGACATTGAAGAATTCGAACTGGATGTCGGTGCTGAGGGTATGCCAATCGCCAATGTGCTTAAAGAGGCTGGTTTAACAACAAGCACATCAGAAGCTTTGCGAATGATTAAACAAGGTGCGGTTAAAATCAATGGTGACAAAGTCGAAGATAAAGCTTTAATGATACAAGCAGGACTCGATGCTGTTTTTCAAGTGGGTAAGAGAAAGTATGCCCGTATTACAAGCAAATAAATAAAAGCATTTAAAACCACTAATATTAGTTTTAGACACTATCGGTGGTTTCGACTTATATATAGTAGAGCACTTATAGATAATTCATAATCTAGATGTATTTAAGTAAAACCCCTCAGGTAAGAATTCACTTATTTGATAGGTGAATAATCTAAAAAATATTCGATTTTAAGTTTTCGAATACGAATTTTTAGAACTATATTAGATAGTGTTATATAAATAATTGATTAAATATGGGCTCAAAATTATTAAATAATGAAAGTAAATGAGTATTTAAAATGAATTATATACAAAATCATTATTAAGTTAATTGAGCTGTTTATGGCAGAAATAGCAGCTTGAATCATTATATGTTACAAAATCATGACAATCGAAAATTAAAATTCACAATGACATCATCTGCTTAGGGCGATTTAACACCAGATGGGGTAAACTTACTGTTGACCTAAAGCTTTTAGGCTGTAGAATGCACCACTTCTTGAGGCATCCAGCCAGCAACACGGCAAAATGATTCAAGAATAAAGTTTGACAGTTTAGTGAGAGGCTGTATAATTCTCGCTTCTTTGTTGCAGACAAT
>Ga0105053_10005943_pt1 | contig 17073 bp, 16 predicted proteins | sample BON01_FD_78093 | JGI IMG/M metagenome (GOLD analysis project Ga0105053, IMG submission 78093) | Freshwater microbial communities from Lake Bonney liftoff mats and glacier meltwater in Antarctica - BON-01 | ecosystem: Environmental > Aquatic > Freshwater > Ice > Glacier meltwater | place: Lake...
AACAAGGGTATTAAGAAAGCAATAGTTTTCCCTGAGCCTGTAGGTGATAAAATAATTGTATCCTTATTAATTGCAGAATCAATGGCAACACGCTGCATCTCATTGAGGGAGGCTATTTTTAAATTCTTTAATACCTTTTCAGTCATCTGGCTTTTCAAAATGCAAAGGTAATGCAATTATCCTCAATCGATTTATTCATTTGGGTTTAGTTATTCTATATAAATTTCAAAGCCGGTTCTGTCATTCAGGCTATTTTCTCTACTTTCGTAAACAAATGAATTAAATCCTCAAGCCTATCTATTTTCAAGAAATGAACAAAAAAATAATCCTTGCTTTCATAATGATTCTAAGTATTTTGCTGAATTCTTGTCAATCAAATTCATCTACCCTAGAATCAGGTTCTGCCGATAGTATTTCATCTACGCAAATTGTAGATGAAACAAGCTCAAAGAACGCAGAAACACAACAAGCAAATGGTAAAAAGGCCAATGCAGCAGAAATTCTTGCCAGACCTCAAGTACCTATTCTGTGTTATCACCAGATAAGAAACTGGGTTTCCACCGACGGTAAAATGGGTAAAGATTACATTGTCCCTATTGCAGAGTTCAAATCGCAGATGAAAATGCTTGCCGACAGCGGTTATCAAACTATTTTACCTGATCAGCTTTATAATTATTTGGTTTATGGCGCCAAATTACCAAAGAAGCCAATCATGTTAACTTTTGATGATACCAAACTAGATCAGTATACAACTGCAATTCCGGAAATGAAGAAATATGGTTTTAAAGGTGTCTTCTTTATTATGACTGTTTCTTTGGGTAAACCAAATTATATGAGCAAGGCACAGGTTAAAGAACTTTCGGACGCCGGACATGTTATTGGATCACATACTTATGACCATCAGAATGTTAAAAAATATCAGGGGGCGGACTGGGTAACTCAGATAGAGAAACCAACTAAAACACTCAAAGAAATTACCGGAAAGGACATGAAATATTTTGCCTATCCATTCGGCTTATGGAACAAAGAAGCCATCCCGGAATTAAAGAAAAGAGGATTTACTTCGGCTTTTATTCTTGCAGAAAAAAGAGATGAAAATGATCCATTATTTACAATCCGAAGAATAATTGCCAGCGGATACTGGAATACACGAACACTCCATAATAGCATTATAAAAAGTTTTTAGTGTAAATTTTACAATGAATATTGCATCTAATCAATATATTAGTAGATTATTAAAGAGAAAATCATGAAAAAACTATTTTTATTAACTTTAATTACCGGTCTGTTTTTAAGTCTTAGTTCATCTGCACAGCAGGATAAAAGTAAAAGACCAAGTCCGCCTGCAATAGTTTCGAAAACACTTTCTTCTGGCGCTGAAATTTCTGTTGATTACAGCCGCCCATCATTAAAAGGAAGAGCATTGTCAGCACTTGCGCCTGTTGGAAAAGTATGGCGCACCGGTGCGAACGAGGCTACCGTGTTTGAAACAAGTAAGGATGTTAAGATTGAAGGTAAAACATTGCCTGCCGGTAAATATGGACTTTATACCATACCTGGAGAACAGGAATGGACTATAATTTTCAACAAGAGCTGGAAGCAATGGGGAACAGTTTACAAAGACAGCGAAGACGCCTTACGAGTGAATATTAAAGCCGGTAAATCTTCAGAAAATACAGAAATCTTTACCATTGATATTGCTGATAATGGAAATGTAGCTATGGTATGGGCCGACACAAAAGTAGTTTTTAAAGTTCGATAAAAAAGTTTCTTATATTAGAAGGGCTTATGTTTAACAACATAAGCCCTTTTTTATGTCCATTTATTTAGCATGAGATTATCCGAAGTCACATATGAAGATTTTTTACTCATTTACCCTGCTGTTTTTAGTATTAATATCCCTTCTATCTTCTTGTAAATCAGACAATAAAAAAAATCCAAAGAAGAGAAGTACTGAATATCTTCAAAATGATTTTAAACCTGATGAGTTCTATCCTGCCGAACAAGTTGAATTACAAATAAAATCGGGGGGAATGACGATGTATGGATTTGCTTACACTTCAGATGGAAAGGGACCACATCCAACGGTAGTTTTGCTGCATGGTTTACCTGGCCACGAACGGAGTCTGGATTTGGCACAAAACATGAGGCGTGCAGGATTTAATGTTATTTATTTTAATTACCGTGGAGCCTGGGGCAGTAAAGGCACATTCGGATTTCAGAATGCAATAGCCGATGCAGGAGTTGTAGTTAATTATCTTATCGACAGCCTGAACATGGAAACTTTAAGGGTTGATACTTCAAAAATTGCATTTGTAGGTCATGGTGTTGGGGCTGGAATAGCTTTGCTTGCAGGACTAAAAGATCCAAGAGTTAAATCAGTGATAGGTATTTCGGTATTTAACCCTTATGTTTTATTACAAGGAGACCTTGCACCAGGAAATTTGATTGGTCTTAAAGAATATCTCTTAACTCTGGGGATGCTAAATTGCGATCCCGATAAATTTTTAAATGATATTCTTGATAAACTTGACAGGTATGATATTGAATCACAAGTATCCAAATCAAGCAAACCGATACTTGTAATCGATGAACACATGAATAATACCTATTTCTCAAACTATAATCCACGTGAGAGTTTTGATTACAAGATTTGGGACACGGATCACGCCTTTAGTAACAGACGTATAGCCTTGACTAAAGAGATCATTAACTGGCTTGACGAGAAGATGTTAAATGTATCAAAAGCCAAATAGAATAGCTTATTGAATATCTTCTATTTTAAAAGTTTTGCCATTAAAATCAAACTCATAGCCAATTTTCTGACGCATTAGTTTTATCCCTATTGGCGAAACTGCAGAAATTGCAAAATAATTGGCTCCATTAACCTGTATCTGTCCGCGGCTAATGGCGATATAAAATTTGCCCAAGTTAGTAGTTACGAGGCTGCCATCTTGTACTGTATCACTGTTCTTTTGATTATCAATCTGCTCAAGGCTTAACTTTTGCCGTTTAGCTTCCTCCAATTGTTTCCTGTTTCTATCGATTTCCTGCTGCATCATCTCTCTGCCTGTTTCATACTTATCCCCTGCACTGCTCTTTGTATCATCATTGGCCGATTCTCTAGCAGCATTTATAGCCTGTTGGGCGGTATCAATGCAATCCTGAATATAAGCCAGACACAGCCTATACAATTCCTCTTTAATACCTATCATTTCTGCAAAGAAGCATAATTTTAATGATTTGAGAAGTTGCCCGCTCAACTGGAGGCAATATATTTATGAACAATTGCTTCAATTTAAACATAATGACTTGAGGATTTTAATTTTTTTAATATCCGCTTCCCACGGCTTTGAACTGCTGCTGAACCATCTCTAAGTAGGAATTGGACCTGAGAATGGAGTTCATCCTGAATCCACTGATGCCCCTTACTGAAATAAAGTAAGATATCCATGCAATTTACTTTCACAGCGACAGGTGTTTCCGGATCGATTAGCCAATCAAAGGTTATCTCTATTACCTGCTCTTGATACTCAATTATCAAAAGCTTTATTTCTGTTACTGATCCGGATTCGATAAGATACATCATGATCTTAGTGAAATGGCGCTGACAACTTCGATTTTTCTGAATAAAATATCCCTCCATAAAATCGGCAAGGATTGGGACAAGATCATTCCATCTGAAATAAAGGAACTGTTCCAGTACCCAGGATGCCCTGAAGGCAATTTCACTCTGAGGGTATAAGCTTAAACTTATCAAATCAGCGGGATTACAGGCTTTATCCTGAGCAATCTTAATAGCCTCAACTTTAGTAAAGGTTTTGGAAAGTTTCTTAAATAATTTATCCCTGTCCATGCACTAAAATATTGAGAGTTAGCATTAAGTCTTGTACAAACATGTCACTCTTGTTTAAAATTCAGCATTAAATCCGTACCTTTGCAATTTATTTTAAATACATGATTACAGTATCTAATCTTTCATTACGTTACGGAAAACGAACTCTTTTCGAAGAAGTAAATTTAAAGTTTACTCCCGGAAATTGCTATGGTATAATAGGTGCTAACGGTGCCGGAAAATCAACTTTCCTGAAAATTCTCTCTAAAGAGATCGACCCAAGCAGTGGCTCAGTTTCATTTACCCCGGGCGAAAGAATGGCAGTTTTGACCCAGAATCATTACGCATTTGATGAGTTTCCGGTTATTGAAACCATAATGATGGGTCACAAAGAGCTGTATAGCATCATGAAAGAAAAGGACGCACTTTATGCAAAAGAAGATTTTTCTGAAGCAGATGGTGAGCGTGCTGGTGAACTTGAGAATATCTTTGCAGAAATGGACGGATGGAATGCAGAGAATAACGCTGCCACCATGCTGAGCAATTTAGGTATCAAGGAAGAATTTCATTATAGTTTATTGAAAGACCTCGATGGTAACCAAAAGGTACGGATTTTGCTTGCTCAGGCATTGTTTGGTAAACCGGATATCCTCTTACTGGATGAGCCTACCAACGACCTTGACATACAAACCATTGCATGGCTTGAGGATTTCTTGGCATCATATGAGGGAATTATTTTGGTTGTTTCTCACGATAGACACTTTTTAGATACTGTTTGTACTCATGTGGTCGATATTGATTTCAGTAAAATGAATATCTATACCGGCAATTATTCCTTCTGGTATGAATCAAGTCAGTTGGCGTTAAAACAACGCTCTGACCAGAATAAAAAGACTGAAGAACGGGTCAAAGAACTTCAGGAATTTATCCGTCGTTTCAGTGCTAATGCATCCAAGTCCAAACAGGCAACAAGTCGTAAGAAAGCTTTAGACAAGATCAATATCGATGAGATAAAACCATCCAATCGTAAGTACCCGGCAATTCTGTTCAATCATCAGGGACGTGAAGCAGGTGATCAAATCCTTCAGATTGAAAACCTGAAAAAAGAGCTGAATGGCGATATACTTTTCTCGGGTATCAACCTGATGGTTAATAAGGGTGATAAAATAGCTTTGTTATCTGAGAATAGCTTGGCAACCACCGCCTTTTATGATGTTTTAACAGGAAGAGACAAAGATTTCAAGGGCACATTTAAATGGGGTGTGACTATTAATATTGCTGATATTCCCAATGATAACTCAGCATACTTCAAAGGTAAAGACACAAATCTGGTCGACTGGCTTCGAGAATACTCTGAGGCAGACAAGGACGAGCAATTCATCCGTGGTTTTCTGGGCAGAATGTTATTCTCTGGTGAAGAAGTTTTAAAACAATCATCAGTTCTGTCGGGTGGAGAAAAAATGCGTTGTATGTTTTCGAGAATGATGCTTCAGCAAGCTAATCTTTTGTTATTCGATGAGCCAACAAATCACCTTGATCTGGAATCGATCACAGCTTTAAACAATGGAATGAAAGATTTTAAAGGGGTAATTTTATTTACTTCACGAGATCATGAGCTTACAGAAACTGTTGCGAACCGTATCATTGAGTTAACTCCGGGTGGAATAATCGATAAATTGATGACCTATGATGAATACATCAATAGTGATGTGGTTAAACAGCAGCGTGAAGAACTGTATTCTTTGGTGTAAACCTTAAAAAAATATCAAAAAAGCCGTTGAATCAATTTTAAACAGCTTTTTTAGCTTCAATATATTCTGGCTCGCTTCTTTAATTCAGCGATGGGCATTGTCAGCATTCGTCCCACAGCTTCTTTACCTCTGTAAGTGATTACTTTCAACTGCTTGGCATCAATAGGGGCAGTCAATGTGTTCATATATTTCGGATAAAACCTGTCGGGAAAGGAGTTATCAAATGAATAATAGATATCCAGACCTTCAATTTCAGTACTCAAATCAATTGTCAACTTGTTATCGGCTGTTTTACCTGATTTAAATATGGGATCGTAGACTGCCGGAGAATATTTGGTTTCAGAAATATCTAGGCGACTAAAATGCTGCTCAACCCTGCTAAAAAAGTCGGGCCAATTTTTCTGTTGATTTGGTGACCAAACTGACTCTGCAATAGCAAAACCTCTTGGCCAGGTCATATATTCTGCCTGTCGGATATTATAAACCTGCTCTGTCCATAAATTCGCCTGTCCTCCTTTTATAAATTGCGGATCAACTCCTGCAGGTACAGGCTCGAATTCATAGGATTTACTCAGTCGCAAGGAAGCATAAACCCTGGGTTCAGATATCTCGTCAGACTGCATGTAATCAAGATATGCATAAGTTGTCGGACTCATTACCACATCATGTTTATTCTGTGCCGCCTCTATTCCATATTTCATTCCACGCCAGCTCATTACTGCAGTGGATGGACTTACACCCCCCTCCAGCACCTCATCCCATGCCATCATTTTTTTTCCTTTCGACACCACGATTTGTTCTACTCTACTAGTAAAATAACCCTGTACCTGTTTGATGTCTTTCATGCCTTCGCGAACCATTAAAGCCTTGATCTGCTCATTCTTCTGCCAAAAATTTATAGGTGCTTCATCACCTCCAAGGTGGATATATTCAAATGGGAAAAGTTCTGCAAGCTGCGTAATTACTGTATCCATAAAACTATAAACCAATTCATTTGCAGGGCAAAGAGTATTATCTAATAATGCTATTGGAGGCGCCCCCCTAGACCAATCCATAATTTTCTCTCCTGATCTAACATTATATTTAATGGCCTCTGGTGTACATGACAATTCAGGATATGAGGCAATGGCTGCAAGACTATGGCCCGGAACATCCACCTCAGGCAAAATATTAATAAAACGATCTTTGGCAAATTGAACCAGCTCCCTGATATCATCCTGCGTATAATAACCACCATAGTCACGCAGTTCATCTGCTTTTACTGGGATAAAATCACCAAACTCACCTACTCTTTTAACATTCCATGCCCCAACAGAAGTAAGCTTTGGATATCCCTTAATTTCAATCCTCCAGCCTTCGTCATCCGTAAGATGAAGATGCAGCACATTATATTTATAGCGAGCCATTGCAACAATGTATTGTTTCACTTCATCTTTTGTAAAAAAATGCCTGGCAACATCAAACATTAGACCTCTCCAGCCAAGCTTTGGATAGTCCGTAATTTCAACGGCAGGAATGACCCAATTAACATTTTTAACAAGTGTTTTGCTCTCAATTTCTTTTGGCAATAGCTGTAACAATGTTTGCACACCATAAAACAAACCTGCAGGCTGATTTGCTGTGATAATTATATGGGAAGTCGTCACAGAAAGATGATACCCTTCAGACCCAAGCTTATGATCAATAACAGAATTGATAAATAATTTAACCGAAGCATTTTCCGGACTTCCTGCTGAAGAAATGTGAAATCCGGTGGGCACAGACAAATGTTCCTTTAAGTACACGAGGGTTTGTGCTAATTCGGGAACTGTAGAAGAATGAATAACTATATTTTTAGGCAGGGTAAAATGACCTGTCCCTTTATGCATTTCAACCGGTTTAGGTATTATCGAAAAATCCGGGGTAAATGTTTGGCTGAATGCCTTACATGAAATGAAAAAATAGAATAAAAATTGAATGGAAAACCTCATTTGAAAATACTTTCTTATTATTGGGTATTGTTTAAAAACCTTATTAAGATGTTTAATAAGCAATTATTTTAAATTAAATAATCAGTGAAGGCAATTTATGTAAATAATCCTGAACCCAATAAATTGATTCGTAATCTAAATTGATTCTACCCAAATGGAGGCACGGTAATATAAAAAAGGCCGCATCCTAGTCAGAAAGCGGCCTTCAAACTTACAAGCAAAATAGAATTCTATCTTATTGTTACTGCCTTTACAAATTGTCCGTTGGCATCAAAATGAATTGCATATTTGGTTAGGTTAGCATCAATCAAGACCAGATACCCTTTCAAAACATTATTTGCTTTCATCTCGAAAGCCTTTTTGAATACATAGTTAGGGTAAGTACTGTTTAAATATGTTACTGCAGTTGAAGGCAGTGCTGAAGCCTCTATTGACCTGCCTTTAGCATGGCCGGCAGGCAACTGAATGCGTTTTATGAATGCATTTGCAGATGTAAAAGCAGTAGCATAGAAATCAACATTTTTACTGACAATCACAATGCTTTGATCCTTATTTACAAAGGCATGTACTATGGTATCAGAAGGATAAGTTGAAGACATATAAGTCTTAACTGAAGCTGGAATGGCACTTATGGCAATAGTATCACGCTGTTTTCCATCTCTGTTATCAAAACAGCCGCCTGCATGCCAGCCGCCTTTACCTTTCATATTTCTACCTTCTCTGATTTCAAGCACTTTTACAAAGTTCCCGTTGGCATCAAATTTTATAGCTACAGGCTTATCATTAAATTGAACAACTACCAAATAACTTTCTAAAGCAGAAGTGGATTGATTTGCAATTTGATAAGCCTTCAGAATGGTATTTCCAGCATAATTTAAACTTAAATAAGAGGTAATTGCAGCAGGGAGTGCACTTTGCTCAACAGGGGTTTTCTTATTCCCCTTTTTACATGCCTCCATCGCAAAAAGCGAATCAGTAGTGCCTCTTGAACCTTTGATTGCAGTAGTACTACTGATAGTAATAGCTTCGAGCTTCGCAAACTGGAGTTCATCATCCAGAGAAAGTGAATTTTCTTTTTTGCATGCACTAAGACTCAAAATAGCCATACTGACTACCAGTATAGCACCTTTAATTTGTGTGTATCTTTTCATATCTATGTGTTTTTTATGTAAACCTAAAGACACAAGATGAAGAACAGATGATTTTTGAATGTTAAAAAAATAAAGAATTAATGACCCGCGTGTCCATCTGCACCATGAGCATGACCATGTGCTAGTTCTTCATCGGTAGCAGCACGTACAGAAACAATCTTACCCATAAAATGAAGATGTTGACCAGCCATTGGGTGGTTCAGGTCTACAATCACAGCTGATTCAGTCAGTTCAATTACTTTTGCCTGGAACTGATGTCCTTCATTATCCTGTAATGGCAGGACAGATCCAATTTCCGGCATATCCATATCTCCAAACATATCCAATGGGAGCTCAGTAATTGCATTTTCATCTTTTAAACCATAAGCGTCCGCCGCTAAAAGATGAAAATCATACAGGTCGCCTATGTTCAAACCTGCTAAATTTTCTTCGAACTTTGGAAGCATCATTCCTACTCCGTATAAAAAAACCAAAGGGTTTTGCTCGTCTGCCTTTTCTACAAATACTTCCTGATCATTTTCTTTTGTGTAAAGATCATAGGTTAGCGCTACAACGCTGTTTAATTGAATTGTCATTTTAATAAATTTAAGTACTACTAGGTTTGGGATTCTTAATCCTGTCCCCCCGGCCTTTTACTTGGGTTATCGATTTGTTTAATTGCATCAATTGCTTCTCTTACAGGCAATAGACAAGTTTTATTTCGGCAAACATAAATTTTAGTTTCTGCCGCAAGCTTATCAGATAGCAAAGGTAATGTTCCTGAAGTTCCTCCCAAAAGTATTTTGTTAGGAATGTAATATTTTTCAATTTCTTTGCGCTTTTCTTCTGCCTCATTTCCGGTAATAGCAATCTCGTAAATCCCAAAAACATTATTTAATAACAGAATAGTCCAATTTGAATAGGCCGAACCATATGATTTAATTTGTGGATGAACATTTCGCAACATATTCATGGAAATTTTCAGATAGTTCTGCTCATCAAATAGATGTCCAAGTTTATTAAGGTTATTGGCCATTACAGAATTTGATGAAGGAATCACGTTATCCATAATTTCCTGCTTTCTGGCAATAAGCCGTTCTGCTGATTTCGGTGTGTAGAAGAACATCCCATTATCCTGATCCTGAAAATCTGAAATCGTATAATCCGCTAATTGCTTTGCTTTATACAGATAACTTTCCTCAAAACTGGCTTCATACAATCCAATCAACCCATCTATCACAAATGCATAATCGTCGAGAAATGCACCCGACCATTCATCCAATGAATCATTAGAATTATATACTCTAATAATTTCATTGCCATGCATAAGCTCATCTTGAATAAAAACAGCACTCAATTTTGCTTTTCGCAGAAATTCCGGCTCCCCGAATACACGATAGGCATCAGTATAAGCTTTTAACATCATTCCGTTCCAGGAAGCAAGAATTTTATTATCTAGTCCCGGACGAACACGAATTGCCCTAGCCTCAAGAAGTTGTTTCTTTGCTTTTGAAATTTTATCTGTCAGTTCCTTTTCGCTAATTCCAAGTTTGGAGGCTAGTTCAGAATCTTCGGAACTTCTCATGAGGATATTTGTCCCTTCCTCCTCCCAGTTACCATCATCTGTTACCTGATAATAAATGCTGAACAGATCTTCATCTTCCTTCAAAATGGCCTTTATTTCGTCTTTATTGAAGGTGTAAAACTTGCCTTCAACTCCTTCACTATCGGCATCCAGAGCAGAATAAAACCCATACTCAGGTGAAGTTAGTTCCCTTTCAATAAATTCCAGACTTTCATAGACTACATTCTTGTAAATCGGATCAGGCGTATATTGATATGCTTCTGAATAAAGTGAAATTAATTGAGCATTATCATAAAGCATTTTCTCAAAATGCGGTACATGCCATTTCCCATCTACAGAATACCGAGCAAATCCTCCTCCTATCTGATCATAAATTCCGCCAAAAGCCATTTTTTGCAGGGTAACCCTGACAGCAACATGTACGGCATCATCTTTCATTAAATGGCTATACCTGAGCATGAATTGCCAGTTGTTTGGCAAAGGAAATTTAGGAGCCCGATTATATCCTCCATCAATCAAATCAAAAGTTCTCTTCCATGGGATAATAATGGCTTCCAGATCTTTTTTAGTAAAAGCGATTTCTTCCTTGACAGGAATCAATTGTTCAGCCTGATTTATTCCTTCAGTCAATCTAACTGCATAACCTACTGCCTCATCGGGTTTTTCTCTCCAGAAATCAGCTAAGTTTTTCAATAAACTTTTCCAGTCATTCTTCCGGAAATAGGTGCCACCATATATTGGCCTTTGATCGGGAAGGCAAAAACAATTAAGAGGCCATCCACCACTGCCTGTCATTAGTTGAACAGCATTCATGTAGATCTGATCAATATCCGGTCGTACCTCACGATCGATCTTAATACAGATAAAATATTTGTTCATAATTTCGGCAACCTCCGGATCTTCAAAGCTTTCGTGTTCCATAACATGGCACCAATGGCAGGCTGAATATCCAATGCTTACCAGAATCAGTTTATTTTCTGACTTTGCTTTTGCCAGAGCTTCTTCTCCCCACGGATACCAATCAACAGGATTTTCAGCATGTTGCAGTAAATAGGGTGAGCTTTGATTTTTTAATCTGTTCGACATAATCTGAGATAATGATGTAAAAATAAGAAAGGGCTGGTCAATTGAAATACATTAAAAATATAATGACCTACTCATGTTAAAAATATATTCAAAATGGCAAAACGCTAGGCTGGAGTTAGTGACAAGGCTCGCCGGCGAACCCAATAAATATATTCCCAATTAGGGAACTTTTATGTATCTTTGTCAAAATAATCGAATTTGAGGGTAATATCTAAGAAAATATTGCGTGAGTTCTGGGAGAAACACTCAGATAGCGAACAACAATTGAAAGCATGGTATCAAGAAACAAGTAATGCCGAATGGAATAGTCCAAATGACATAAAAACTGAATATCCAAGCGCAAGTATCCTAGCAGACAATCGAGTTGTCTTCAATATAAAAGGAAACAATTACAGATTGATTGTTCGGATCAACTATGACTATGGAATGACTTGGATACGGTTTGTTGGGACACATGCAGAATACGATAAAATTGACGCCACTAAAATCTGAAGGCTATGACAATCAAACCAATTAAAACAGAAAAAGATTTTCAAGATTCTCTTAAAAGACTTGAGGTAATATTTGACTCTAAAAGAGGGACACCGGAAGGTGACGAACTTGAAATTCTCTCAATTCTTATTGAAAAGTATGAAAATGAAAAATTTCCAATCGGCTTTCCTGATCCAATTGAAGCAATAAAATACAGAATGGAACAAATGGGATACAATCAAACTGACTTGGCCAAAGTAGTTGGACTAAAAAGTAGAGCAAGTGAAATTCTAAATAGGAAAAGGAAATTAACCCTTGAAATGATTAGGCAATTGCATGACAGTCTGAAAATACCAACGGAAGTATTAATCCAAGCATATAAATAAAATATTCACAAACAGCTTGACTAAAGTGTCGGTTCAATGCTTCGCAGACACAACTACTAGCCAGCAGCTACTGTTTGGACACAAATATTTATTCTAAAATTAAGTGTTTGGGGTCAGCCCAATTGCTTCCAACTCTAAAACCGATGTTGAATTGTCAAAAATTGGACTTAGATAATATGTATTTGCTCCAAAGCTAAAAACGAAAAACTTAGTAACGCGCCTAGGTTAAAAGCAATGTGGAGGATCACGGCAAGTTCGTAATGATAGTATCCAGCTAGGTTATCCGTCCAGTGTTTTTCCCTGGCCTACCGTTTACACATAGATTTTTTAAGATGATTTTGATCAATCGACCCAGAAAGGGTCGTATGTTTATAGAAACATCATAAAATCTAGATCCTCGACCCCAGAGGTGGTCGCATGTAATAATTCCAAATACATACGATCACCTTCGGGATCGTGACTTCCGTGTCAACGAAATTCTATGAACATTTGACCCCTTTGGAGTCATTTAAACAGAAGATGTGTTCAAACAGTAGCTAGCCAGCAGGTGGGTGGGATAAATCGCAACCTCCTCCAATCCACCAAACGTTATTGCAGCTTTAATTCTAAAACAATTATTCGAATTTTTAACGGAAAGCACTAATTTCGCCATGAAACCATCATGATTTTGCCGATACCCGCGGGGGTACGTTTAATAAATCATGATAGCCCGCCCGGCCAAGCCGTTCGGACGGGCTTCATCACTAATAAAAAGCAGTAAACAAACAGATGAAAATAACCCATACAGATATTTACAGGTTTAGTATTCCCATGGAGCCTTTTACTATCGCAACAGGCACGATGAATTTTGCGCAAAATGTTTTTATTAGGTTACATACTGATAGCGATCATTACGGGGTTGGTGAGTGCTCTGCATTCCCAATGATTGTTGGAGAAACACAGGAAACCTGTCTGGCGATGGCCAAAGATTTTGCACGAATTTTAAAAGGAAAAGATCCAATGGACATTTCTGCCCGACTTCAGGATCTACATAATTTTACCGCTCTAAACTCAACCATCAAAAGTGCTTTCGATATGGCACTTTATGATCTTGCTTCAAAAAACAATGGACAGCCACTTTACAGGTATTTAGGTGGAGAAAAAAGAGAGATTGAAACCGACATGACCATAGGAATAGCTGATCCTGAAGAAATGGCCAATATCGCAGTAAAATATCAAAACCAAGGAGCAAGAATTCTGAAAATAAAATTAGGTAAAGATCCGGATGTGGATCTGCGGCGAATTAGAGAAATCAGAAAAAAGATTGGTAATCAAATAATTCTAAGAATAGATGCGAATCAGGGTTGGAATTTTGATGATGCAGTGAGATGTTTAAATGAGATGCAAGATCAAAATATTGAATTTTGCGAACAACCTATGCGTACTTGGTATGACGACAAACTTCCTGAATTAAAACAAAAGACAAAAATTAAAATTATGGCAGACGAGAGCTGTTATAATCATCATGATGCGAGAAAACTCATTAATTCCGGATCATGTGATTATATCAATATCAAGTTCGCTAAGTCGGGAGGAATAAACGAGGGCCTTAAGATTCATAAAATTGCAAGTGAATCAGGCATTCCATGCATGATTGGAAGCATGCTGGAAAGTAGAATTGCATTGAGTGCAAACTTACATTTTGCATATGCCTGCTCAGGAATTAAATATTTTGATCTGGATACCTGCCTGCTTGGACATCTTGTTGATCCTGTAAGCGGTGGGCTCAGTTATAATGGATTTTTTCTGGATATTCCTGAAATACCGGGTATTGGTGCAGATGCTGATGATGAATTCCTAAAAACCTGCGAAAAGTGGTGTATATAACCAATAAAGGCCGGATAATTCCGGCCTTTATTGGTTATGATTTTTGTTTATTGGCTGAGTTCAGCAAAGTATTTATGAAACAAAGGAATTGTCTCAATTCCTTTGTAGAAATTGGCGATGTCAAATTTTTCATTCGGAGAGTGAAGATTATCACTATCCAGTCCAAAACCCATTAATACCGTTTTAATTCCCAATTCCTTCTCAAATAAGGCTACAATCGGAATACTTCCTCCGCCTCTGGTTGGGATAGGCTCCTTACCAAAAGATTCAAATATTGCCTTTTTTGCTGCCTTATAGGCTATACTATCGGTTGGCGTTACTACAGGTTCACCTCCATGGTGCGGACTGACCTTAACCTTTACACTTTTAGGTGCAATAGCTTCGAAATGGTCTTTAAAAAGCTTGGTGATCTTATCTGATTGCTGGTTAGGCACTAGGCGCATTGAAATCTTTGCAAATGCTTTTGAAGGCAGAACAGTTTTGGCTCCTTCCCCAATATAGCCTCCCCATATTCCATTCACTTCAAGAGTAGGTCGGGTACCAGTCCTTTCCAGAGTAGTATAGCCCTTTTCACCCCATAATTCGTCAACTTTTAAATCAATTTTATATTCCGATTCGTTATAGGGTGCCTTGTTGAGCATTTCACGCTCTTGTTCACTCAATTCCAGAACGTCATCATAAAATCCCGGTATAGTGATATGATTGTTTTCGTCGTGCATTGACGCAATCATTTTAGCTAGTATTGTGGCTGGATTTGCAACTGCACCACCGTAAACTCCTGAATGCAAATCGCGATCAGGACCGCTAACCTCAACTTCTACATAGGATAGCCCACGTAAACCGGTTTCCAGTGAGGGATGTTCCAAACTTATCATCGAGGTATCTGAAATCAATACCACATCTGCTTTTAATCGCTCTTTGTTCTGACTAACAAAAATTCCAAGGTTACTTGACCCAACTTCTTCCTCTCCCTCGATCATAAATTTAATATTACATGGAAGTGAATTGGTACTCATCATAAGTTCAAATGCCTTCACATGCATATAAAATTGTCCCTTATCATCGCATGAGCCGCGTGCGTAAATCTTTCCATCCCTGATTGTGGGTTCAAAAGGAGGGGTATGCCATAAGTTCAGTGGATCAGGAGGCTGAACATCATAATGACCATACACCAAAACAGTTGGAAGCGAATTATTGATAATTTTTTCGCCATAAACTATAGGATAACCAGCAGTTTCACAAATTTCAACTTTATCGGCACCAGCAGATATTAACTTTTCTGCAACGTATGAAGCAGTTTTAAGCATAACAGCTTTAAACTTGGGATCTGCACTTACCGATGGGAATCTTAACAACTCAAATAATTCATCCAGAAAACGTTGTTTATTCTCGCTTACATATCGTCTAATATCTTGCATATAATTATTTTTCATACAAAGATATGAATCTATGCTTAGCCATGAATTATTGTACGAATAATTCAGTCTGATCAATGCCACTAAAAATGGTTTAAACTCAAATTCCGATTTTGCTGATTCTTAGCTGAATTTTGAGTTTATTCAATTTAAATCAATCCCAGCTTGCAAGACGCTTGTCATTGAAATCATTTGATCCATTGTACTTTTCTGAAACGGTATTTTGCTCAGCTCTAGCACTCTCTTCTTTGGAGCTTGTATTATTCTCAACAACAGTAAAACCTAATGAAATAAACCCTGCTAATGATAAAGTTATGATAATTTTTTTCATGATTTTATTTTTTGTAACCTGATATTTTTCAGGTCTGATTAATTTTTTTTGTTCTAAAATTCCGATTACTCTGAGAAACACTGTGTTTGTCAGCAAGTTTTTATAAAATGACTAATTACTTTTTTCTTTTGGGATTAAGCGGTGTAGGAGTTGAAGATGTTGTATCAACTGAACTTGCAACTCTAAGAGTTGTTGATTCAGGCTGTACAATATCCCAATCACCACAACCACGGCATAAAATACCTTTTTCTGCTTTGATCAAGGTTTTTTCAGCAGGCATTGCCAGTTCATTTTTTTCACAAGCACTAAATAAAACTGTCCCTAAAACAGTTAGTGTAATTAATAATCTTTTCATGAGTTTGAGGTTAATTGTGTTTATAGATAATTTTTAATAGTAAATAATTGAACCTGGGTCCAAATAATCAATAACCACTGCTGGTAATTGTTTATTTTTTTTTAAACTTACGGCTAAATATGGTAATGAAAATATTGAACTTAATATTAATATTTATTAGCTTTTTTACTTATACTCAAAGTATTCAAAAAAGTTCGGTAAATATTAAAAAAAATTCTGATACCACTAAAGTTATTCAGCTTAATTCTCAGGCATTTAAATCTCGCTTGATTAACCCTGATATTACAATTGCTGAAGCCAAAAAAGCACTCGCTTTAGCCTTAAAATTAAACTATACTGATGGAATTGCAGAATCTTACCGTGTAATTGGAGTTGGTAATAGTTATAAAAATTCAATTGATGCTGCAATAGAAAACTATTTGAATGCATTGACCTATTTTAAAAGAAACGAAAATCTGGAAGGAGAGGCAAAAGTTTATAATAATATTGGAAATCTTTATCGGGATATTGACTATAACAAATCCTTAGAAAACTTTGAAAAATCATTAAAAATAGCTACAAAACTCGATATCAAAGATTTAATTGCTGGTCTTAATTTAAATATCGGAACAGCTTATCAGCAAAGAAAAAATTATTCGAAAGCATTAATTTATTATCAGAAAAGCCTTTCCAGGTTTAAAAGTCTGAATAATAAAATAGGAATTATTCAAAGTCATCAAAATTTGGGGGTACTCTATCTAAATCTCATGGACTTTAAAAGTGCAGAATCCCACCTGATTGAAGCTTTAAAAAGTTCAAAGGAAGAAAAATTGAATAACTCTATTGCGGCTATAAACTTAACCCTTAGTTCAGTTCATATTGCCCAGAGCAGATTTGAAAAAGCAGAAAAATC
>Ga0105053_10005946_pt1 | contig 17069 bp, 1 predicted proteins | sample BON01_FD_78093 | JGI IMG/M metagenome (GOLD analysis project Ga0105053, IMG submission 78093) | Freshwater microbial communities from Lake Bonney liftoff mats and glacier meltwater in Antarctica - BON-01 | ecosystem: Environmental > Aquatic > Freshwater > Ice > Glacier meltwater | place: Lake...
AATGGACTCCTAGGTACCCCCAATTCCCCGGCGTCATCACCTATACCAGAGCGACCCTTCTCTGAATCTGGACTCAACCTAAAACATGTGTAGCAAATCAACGACGTTGACCACATCCGATGGTGGTCATGTCCAGACTGTGCATTAGTTTTGGCAATTTGCTCGATTGACACAAAAAAACGTGCTTTGGAATCATTTTATTATGCATCTCAAAAGGCGTGTGCAGTTAGGTGTAAGTGGCAGAGCTGTGTTGGCTGTCGCGCTGATTATCATAGGAAGCCACAACTTTGAGCGTTTGACCAGTTGTCACAGCAACAGCAGTTGAGTATGTACTCGAAGATGACGTTGGCTGCGACCCGTCAGTGGTATAGTGTAGAACCGCATCTGAGTGCACGCACTCGGCCATGATAGATGTGGGAGATGGCGCTTGCGATTCGGCAGGATTCTGGAGATCGAAGGAAAAGACAAGTGGTATGGTGGAAGAAATGCTCTGTCCAGCAGCCACAGTCAGCACGAGCGAACCTGCTGTTTGATTCCACGAGCCAGTGCCCCCAAAAATGTTTGTGGCGCTTGGGCTTCCCACGTCGCTAATGGTCAACGAAACAAGATTATTGCTATTGCCTGTGGCACTTCCAATAAGCCCCACGATGGTAATTTTTGACAAGACAGGTGTGTCGAGTGGTGAGTTGAGGGCAAGTGTGACTTTAAGAGTGTTTGTTTGGCTTGGGCTGCTGGTCGATTGGCCAATGTGCACGCTGAACAATGATCGAGCCTGCACACGCAGCGGTACTGCGTCGCCTGTTATGTGCATACAAAAGAAAGTCAACCTGAATGGTTTGCACATCTTGATTTCGACATACATTGCATATTCTGTCCTAAAAAAAGTAAAAACAAATGCAGCAAAAGAATACTCTTGAGGATCACACATGTAGTAAGCTCCAAAACAAACTTTAGTTCGCTTCAGAGTACAGCATCCGGATCACACCCATGGTAGAGATAAAAGAAAAGAAAGGTAAACGCAAAAACCTATTGAGCAGCCATCCTTTATGAGGTATATCGTGGTGCCCGTCTTGTGCCATGCAGGCCTGGTTCCGTCGTTCGCACGGGTTACGGTGACGTGCGTGCCAGCCAGTGCACTTACGTACATAAGCTCGTCGTCGATCTGCAACACGGTGCCTACGGCAATTCCAGTGGCAGATGCCACATGAACTGAAAAGTTTGCGCACGTGTGCACATCTTGAGAGAGCGTGGTGCTAGCAGTCGAAGGCGCAATCCGGTCTTGTACCATCATTCGCTCTGGACCAAGAACTCTACTACCAGAAGCCGACACCAGTATTGGCACTGGCGAAGTTTTGGGCGCAGGGTTTGTAACCTGGAAGGAAAACGAAACACCCTGACCAGCGCCTAACGTTTGGCCTGCAGCCACTGTAAGCACCAGCATGCCACTTGTCTTTGTCCAGCCTGCTGTGCTTCCGAACAAAACGTTGGCACTGGTCGACCCCACATCAGTTATCGCTAGGGTACTCGAATCGGACGTTTGAACACCTATTAACCCCTGAATGGTCACCTTCGAATTCTCTGCTCCAGACAGGTATCCTGACGGGGATAGAAAGACAGTAATGGTATTAAGATCGCCAGGGAAGGGCGTGCTCTGAGCGATCGTCTTGATCGTCATCGCATTAGCCCACACCCTCAATGGAGCAGCATCACCAGCGATTGCCCCAGGGATGTTGAGAAGAGTGTCTTCGTCCGGAGTCACGTGACCGGCATGCATCATTTCAGTAGAATAAATTATAAAGCTCATTGATCGAGCGAATCGCTCTGTTGCAGAGTTTGTGACAGCGAAAGTGAATTTGAGCGTTTGCCCGGCAGGAATCTTAATGAAAATTTTCTGGGAGAGTACGAGCGTGCCACTTGATTGCGTCCATGCCGCACCTGACTCAAAGTAGGTAGCCGTGCCACTACTCTCAACATCACTCACAGTAAGGGCGCTGTTATCGACAGTTGTGGAGCCAGTCAAGCCAGAGATGGTGAGTTTAATGATGTTAGACCAGGCCGCGTTGTCAATGGCAATGTTTGTCACGAAGGTTACTGTGATTGTGTTTGCAGCCAATGGCAAGGGGGTACTTTGTCCTATGTTCATCAAGATTACTCCTTGCTTATAAAGTGCAAGCGGCATTGCCATGCCTGGTTTCCCTCCAGCCTGAACAATGCACACGGGTGCACCCACACGATGGCCGACTGCAGCAGAGGCAGCCGATCCCCGCTTCATGACGACGGTACTGCCTGAAACGGACACTATATCCACAACTTCATCATCCACAACAAGCACACGGCCTGCAAGCATAAGGGTCGATGACGTAACAGTCATGGAAGTTGCACTTGCAACGATTGAAGCCGACAGTGTCGTAGAACTCGAGCACGGATAGCGCGCCGGATCGCTGTTGACGAGGACAGCCGGTAATCTGGCGCTTCCCCTCGCTGACACCATAATGGTGGCAGCCACTTGGCCCAGGTCTGCTGAGACTGGAACCCTGGCTTGCTTGAAATTTTTGAGCGTGAATGTAAAAACATATGGCGTATTTGAAAACATTGTCAGTCCAGAAGCAACGGTAAGCACCAGCCTTCCGACTCTTTCCAGAGGATCTGGATGCCATAACTTGGAAGTCCAAACTCCCGATGACCCAAACACCTGTGGCTCTCCCGTCTGGTAAGTGAGCGAAAGGTATGCAGTATCATTCGTCTGCGTTTCCACCAATCCTTTCAGGGTGACTGCCGAAGAGGCCGCCTGAGAAAGATCGACATTAGTGGCCAGGGTCACAGTGATATCATTGTCGGTGTCCATATAGAATGAGGTCTGTGCTGAGGTTCTGAGAACAAAACCTGGCGAAAGGGTCCTTAGCGGGACACAGTCTCCCGTCGTGGTGCCAATGAGCGAGTGATAGACCATAGTATTATCGGCGTGACACGTCGCATTCGTGCCATGCTGCCCGCGCCGGACTATCAAAACATTGTCTGCAGTAACAGCTATGATGAGCATGATCTCCTGATTGATTTGTACTTGACGACCTGCTGTGATTCCAATTTCGGTTGAGTTGAGCACAGAGATCGAGTTTGTCAAGTGATTCTCTACGGCCGCCTTTAACCAAGTAGTGCCAGTATTGGGAACGCATTCGGGATCGATCGTCATACGCGACACGGGAATATTGACAGGGGCAGCACTTGAACTAGGCGCCACGTAACCACGTGCCAAGATCGAAACATATGTTGACGCCTGTGCCGTGTCCGAATTTTTGAGCACAAAAGTAAGTACATATGCAACCTTAGTCTGCATGGTCTGTCCTGCTCCCACGGTAAGAATCATGGTGTTCAGTTCGCGCTTCCACTCGGAAGAGTTGCCAAAAACATGTTTGCCCGAACCTTGGAGCTGAAGAGTAGAGCTACTTGCAGTTGTAGAACCTGCGAGACCCAATATCGAGATCTTCGAACCTGTGCCCAGAACAGCACTTACACTCAGAGTGCAAGTAAGCGTATTGTTGGCTTTAGGATATGGAGTGCTCTGTACGATTGTTTTGGTTGTAAACGCAGCTGCTGAAACCTTCAACGGAGCCGCCTCCCCAGCGCTAGCCCCAACATAGGGCAAGACAAGGGCATTGTCGGTGTCCATACTCGTCTTGACAATAGTAATGCTTCCAATTGCAGCAATTGAGGGTGACGTTGCAGGTTGTGCTACTTCAGGATTTTTGACTAGAAATGACAATACATACTTAGTGTCCCTGACCAAGGTCGCTCCAGTCAATACAGAGAGCGTGAGACTGCCAGTACTCTGCTCCCAAGCTGCACCCACGCCGAAAAGACCCGTTGCCGCTGGCCCACCCACAACATCAAAGAGAGGGAGGATAGAAGTCACGAGAGAACCATCTGCATGGGTGGCAGCTGTTGAACCAGCCTGCGCTCGTAACACTGTGGCAATGTTGCTCTTCTGAGAGACTGTTGTGACAAGCAAGATTTCGCTGTTGATCAAAATACTCGAGCCCGCTACTATCTGAGCATTCGCAAGCGAATGAACAAGGATCTGCGTGGCTGCTACACCTACCACTCTCCCCATCAAGATCTTTGTACGCTCGACTGCGACGATGCAGGCGCTGGTTGCATGCACTACTGCTGTCGTGGAGAGTTGTCCTCGCGTTACTGTTACATTCAATCCCGTGATATTGTTGACGAAGACGATCTCATCGTCAATCTGATAGTACCTGCCCACAGCCAATCGCGCCATAGAGGGATCCACGACTTGGAATAAAGTATCAGATGATGATGCGGAAATATACAGAGTCGTACTGTCTACTACGGTGACAGATGCACCGTCGGAGTGCTTGGCAGCAGCAGAGCCTGCCTGTGCCCGAAGGACCGCCAGATTCTGATTGTCTATCAGTGTTTCTACTCTCATGATCTCTTGACCAATTTGCACGTACTGATGGGATCCTGTAATTCCGATGGCTGCTGCAGATAATATTGATACTGTGGTGTACGTAAGGTTCATACCACCAATCTGCTGCACTACTGTCATACTCACTGGAGAAACACTGACCCCGTCTGCATGTGTTGCAGCAAGGCTCGAGGACACTCCTCTCACGATGGCGAAAGCATGGGATAAGGTGGCATGTGCTGCAGTGACAAAAATAATCTCGTTGTTGACACGGACATAGGTGCTGGCTGCGATCCTGCATATTGTGGGAAAATCAACGCGCATCATATTGTCATTGAAGGAAAGATATCCGGGACTCAGACCCGCGATGCCCATCTCAAGTCTGCAACTCTGCCACGGAATGATCAACGTGCCTGCTGGATGGATCTTGGCCGCAGTGTTGCGCTGTCCACGTGCAATACTCACGTTCAAACCCTGAATCTCTGTTACGAATAGAATTTCAGTGTCCATCTGAAAGTAGGTGCCCACAGCAAGTCCGATCGCAGCTGGCGAAACCAAGACGGCGAAATCTTGCACGATTGTGATCATACTGTCTTGCAAGTACGTGGTGTGCGGAATGGTAATAGGCGTACCATCTTGATGTGGTTCAGCTGCACTTCCTAGCTGCGCTCTTTCCACTGTAATCAAATTACTTAGTGCGGTGTTGGCTCCAGCGACGATTCGCATCACTTCATTGTCTATCCGAATGTAACCTCCAGTGGAGAGACCTCCAACTTTTTCGATGCCAACAGCAGATTCAATCTTGACAATGGTATCTACTGCTTTGATTTCGCTACCAAAAGCCAGAAGAGTGCTTTGTATCAGAAAAACTGACGTGTCCACTGCATGTGTAGTCGCAGCAGTTGATGCATACCCTCTTTGGACGGTCAATACAGTGCCAGTTGCAGACACCGACATTTGTGTAATTAGCATGATTTCTAAGGCTATCTGCACTTGACTATCCTGCTGAAGGGTTCCAACAAAGTCGTACGCCGAGGATATCGTGATACTTGTGTCAGTGGATGACAACGTCACTTTAAGGGTGGCACCAATGGCAAGCTCCGCCCTGTCTCCGTGTGAATGCACATGGGCTCTCGTGCCACACGCACCCCTTGCTACATCGAGTATTGACCCACCATCTGCAACCGCACCGAATCCAGTCACAAGAATGACCTCATATCCAATCCGAATAAACTGACCCACACTTGTCAGTTCCATTGCTGCAGGTGAGGTCACATTTATCTGCGTGGAATCTTTTGACAGACCACCCACAGTCACATTGACGACAGCGAGCGGCGCATTGACGGTTGCAATTGAGAGCACTGTTGCTGTTACCCCATCTGCATGATCCGTCATGGACGTAGACACCTTACCTCGCTCAACTCCTACAACCTGGCCCACAACACTTCGCACTTCCATGATTTCGTCGTCGATTTGGAGAAAACTCCCAATACTCACAATGGATGCCGAAGTCAAAGTAAATGATGTATTTGTAGTCTGGAGCATTCCACCCGTTGTCGTTTTGCGAATGCTAATTACACCAGCACCTAATACGTGGCCTGTCGCTGCTGTAGACATTTGAGCTCGGAGGACTGTGACATTCTGAGAGCCTTCCACGGAGGAAACATACATGATCTCTCCTCCGAGCTGAACGTGAACACCTGCGACAATGTCGCCTGCAGCCGCCGATGCGACGAGGAAGGATGTAGCACCAGAAAGCAGGATGGGCTCAACAAGGAATGTCTGCCTTGCCGCAGTGACTGGCGTGCCAGCAACTGCGCCAGCAGCAGCACTGCCTGCCTGTCCACGGACCACCGTCACCGTGCGACCATCGTCTATATTAGTAATCAACATGATTTCATGTTTGACTTGGATGAACCTATTGACCCCAGACATAATGCCGACAAAATATTGAATATCAAAGATTGTCTGGGTTTTGGTCAAGGGCAAACCAAAGATGGTGCCCATATTGATCTTGGTAACCGGGACTTGGTTAGCATGTGCAACGGCTACAGTACCCGCAACACCTCTTGTGAACGTCAGTGCATCCAACGTTGACTCCGCACAAGAGCAAATGTGCCCAGCATCTAGTGAGCAGCCTGATGTGCAGGTTGCAGCATTGAAGGAAATCTTCTGAATCAAGACGATTTCATCTTCGATAGAGGCGAATGACATTTGGGCAATTCCTGCGGCAGAGACCGACCAGACTCTTGCTGAAGTGCCAGTAGCAGAGAGGCCGTTGTAAAGCGTAGTCATGTTCCTACGCACAGCTGTGGCAGACTCAAAGTGGGTTGTCCCACTAGTACGCGCCTGAGCCCTGTCCATTGTGATCGTGTCGCCAGAAATAGAAATGGTTCTCATTATTTCGTCGTCGATCTGGAAGTACTCACTGACATCGACGCCAAGCTTTGCTATTGATTCGACTGTCATGGACTTTTCATCAGCTGCCACAGGATTGAGGCGGGTTGTTCCGCCTGCATTGGTAGTATTTGTGCCGGTAAGTCCTGAAATGACGATGGCAGAACCCGTTCCCTGGATATCAACGTTCGCTGCAAAGCTCACAATGATGGAGTTGGTGTCTTTTAATTGTGATGTGCTCTGGGTGATTTGCTTCAGCGTAAAGCTGACAGGACGCACGAACAAGGGCGCGGCTTCCCCAGAACTTGTTCCTGGCAGGTCAAGCTGCGAGGAGAGATCATGCAGTAAAGGCGTCGGGCCAACATCATAGCAGTGAAACATGTCTACATTTTGGTTTGACCCGTACACGCCGCCCACTGGACTGAACAGAATTTTACCACCAACTCGGATAAAGTAAATAGCAGAGGCCACTGAGCTGTTTGTCATATCCTGCTTGTTTGCCATACCTGCAATTGTCGTACCGTCTCGAGAAACTGTTTCAAGAGCATAGCTGCTCACAATCGACCCATTCTTGGATGTGATGGACGGAGGTTGTAATCCATTAGTATTCGTGAAGACAGTCGACTTTTCTGTGCTGCTCGAAATGTTGACGATGACATAGTCGGAATGAAGAGTGCCATTCGAGACGTTGAAGCCAGGGGCCAACACTTGACAAACGTCCCGGGTTAAGGAGGAACCACCAATGCACACGTAGGATGCTTCCAAGGTGCACGTTGACGAGCATCCATCACCACTGACTGAATTAGAATCGTCGCACTGCTCCTGACCACCATCCTGTGCTTCGATGCGCCGACCATCGCCACAAATGGTGTTGCACATACTTGGTCCAGCATGCACCTGTTTCTTTGGATGGGGGGACACGCATTGGAAACCCTGTTCAATCTGACAAGTGCTTGAACACCCATCACTGGCTTGCGTATTGCTGTCATCGCATGTCTCGTACAGCGGGTTCACAAATCCATCACCGCAAGGATTAAGTTGCCACGGGCCTCCGAGCAGCGAGGGACTATGGTATAGCTGGTCGGAAGGCAGGATAGTATAGTCTAGTTCGTCGCGCTTCCAAAATAGACGCATCCGAGCCTGCCCTGTCATTTCTTTGTAACTGAGGTCCAACTGATATAGGTCGCTGATGGTCAAGTATGTACAGCCAGTGAATTCAGTGGCACTGCTGTGCCAACTGTCAATGATGCTTGTTCCACCCACATATAGGCGAACACCCTCTTGCGAGGTGAGCGAACTCGAGGCGTCGCTTACTGAAAACGTGTTGTTTTCACCAGACAGGTCAGAGAGCAACATAGTTGTGCCCCCAGTATCGCCCGTTTGACTGCCGGATAACCCTGAAATGGTAATAGCCGATTTGTCCAGACTAGATATTGCAAGGTTAACAGAAATGGTTACAGTAATATAATTTCGAACGCCACATCGCTCACACGGCCATGCTATGCTTTGGCCAATGGTCTTCTTTAGAAACTTTGGATCTTGGATTTTGAAAGGCGCCGCATCGCCCATCTGTGCGCCAACAATATCGGAAAGCAATGTCGTGATATCTTTGATCATGGGGGTTCGAAGAATTTTGATCGGCGCACCTGGATAAACGCCGCCTGTCACGCCCGAAGCACTAATCGAAATTGCTGGAGAAAGCTGCCCCTGGACATCATTTTCGAGCTGAAAGCTCAATGTGTACTGCTCGAATGCTGTCAAGTTAGATGCTACAAACATGGTGGCCGACTTGAACACATCATCCCACTCTGCTGCCCCCACGGTGCCACCCAGAGCATTTTGAACTCGTCCTGGACCGTAGCCACTCAACGGCAAGACGCCGGGTGATCCTGAACCTCCTGAAAGGCCTTCAATTGTCACAATCGCATTCGACGTAAATAAGACGTTCGTGACCAGCGTCATGCTGATGGTATTCACAGCCCCAGGGTAGGGAGTACTTTGCCCGATGTTTTTTATTGTGAAGGCACTGGCATAGATGCTGAGGGGCAACGTGTCACCTTTGATGGGTGCTGGGATGGCTCCAGGAACCACTGGCGTGGAGTCCTCGTCTTTTCCAACAATATCGACAGGAACAGGAGCACCTGGCATCTTAGCTGCAATTTCAGCGTCCTTGGCACGAATGGGCACAATTGAAACCTCATCAGCCCTTGTAAACGTCAAAAGTGCACCACGAGCAATGGATGGGCGCAGACAATGATCTGAGTGTCCAAGGCTGGTACCTTCCACGCTTGCACACATACAATTTGAAGATGACATTATCAACTGCGGATCCTTGGTGTAGTTTTTGCCTGGGTGTACCACCGAGATGTTCAAAATGGATCCCACCACTGGATTAGCCTGCTGCGTTGGAAGCGCGTATGCTCCTGATGCTGATACAGTAACAATGGATTGTGCTTGGTAACTTGAAGGATTTTGAATACTGAAAGCAAAAGCGTACGTGACGTTTGCCATCATTACCTTACCCGTAGCCACTGTCAAAACCAAGGAACCCCCTGACACAGTCCAACTACCTGTATTTCCGAACACGCTTGAGGCAATACTATGAATAGAATAATTTGTTGCCTGGGCTGTCGGGTCTTTGTCCAAGGCGGACGACAATGTTGCAGTACCACTGGAATAACTTGTAATTGTCCGCATCTCAGCAGGATATGGGTCCAGCAGGTCTCGTCGAACTTCGTCCGAAATATTGTAAAAAAACGTAATTTCTTGATTGTCAAAGACAGTGTCGCGGAAGAGAGTTGGGAGGACTGCAGAAGTAATGCTCGAAGAGGTCTCGATTGTACCAGTATCCAATGTCACTCGCATGTCTGTCAGGTCCAGGGCAGAAGAATCTGCAGTTGTCGAGCCATTTAGACCTGCAATTGTGATTTTAGAAGCTGTGCTCAAATCCACGTTGCTCGAGATCGTCACGTAGATTGTGTTCTCAACGCCAGGCGAGAAGCTATATTGGCTCACGTCACGCACCACAAATGCAGGCGCATCCACTTTGAGCACTGATGCATCTCCGATTTTGGCCCCAAGTACGTTGGGGATGGTCCAAATATCCTCCTGCATTAACTCAAGAGGCAGTGTTGCCGAACCACTTGCTTCAATCATAGGCCCATTCAGCGAATGATTTCGGAAGGAAGATGGATTCACGAGATCAAAACTCAACTTGTAGACAGTTCCTGCAACCAATGTCTTACCAGTTGCAACACTGAGGGCCATCTTGCCATTACTAACATCCCACGCGCCTTGGCTCGCAAAGATGACAGCAGCACCTGACGAATCCACGTCGTTCACAGACAACGTGCCGCTAGCAGTGGTCGAGCCTTCCAGCCCTATTATCGTCACAACAGAGGATGCCGCGTGTGTCAAATCAACATTCGAAGCAATTGTGACGGTAATAGTGTTCGTGGCCGTTGGGTAGGGGGTTTTCTGCCCTATGTAGGCAAGCATAAAGGCCGGGGCATAGATCTTGAGCGCAGAAGCATCGCCTTTCTCCACTGTACCATACCCCACTCTATGAATCAAGGCCGCACCATCAGCGTGCGTGGCTGCGGCAGTTCCCGCTTGCGCTCGAGATACAGTTATGGAGGCTTCAGCTACTGTTGTCACCAGAACCAGCTCGGCGTCGATGAACAAGTAATCACCCATACGAATTTCAGCACCACTTTTGACAGCCAAACTCGTGTGTGTAGAACTTAGAGAGCCCCCGTTCAGATTTAGCGTTGTTGCATTGATACCCCGTCGAGGCCCCGGAAGGAGAAGCCGCAGATCTGCGCCTGTGCCATGCACCATCCTTGTGTGCGTGCGGAGAACCCACAACTCAAGGGCATGAATCTCCATCACTGTCATAATTTCACCGTTGCCCATGCTGCCAACGTACACACTGGCTCCAGGGAAGAGTCCCGATACCGAAACGACGTTGACAACAGAAAACGAAGCACAGCACTTAGTTACGACAGCACAGACGCACTTCCTATGCGCTGACGTTGCATCGAGGTCTGCACTGAGAGAGGTTGTGCGATACTCGTCAAGATTTCTCTCGCTTCCGATAAAAAGCAACGAGTCCATGTCCTCATCCACAACTTCGGGGCCGATAGCTTCGGATCCACTGCACGAGATCCTGGGACTGACTTGCGAATAGTTGCGCTCGACTAGGGGGTTTGTCAAATACAAGGCGAAACGATAAAAGACGTTTTTGTAGAGCACGCCGCTGACATCAATCACGAAGCTGCCCGTGGATTGTGTCCAGGCTCCAGTGGCACTGAGCGCAACAGACGAATTACTGAATACCCTGTATGTTGTTGTTGCGTTGACATCTTGCGACAAGTCTGAATCCAGGGTCACCTGTTGAGCATTACTATATGCAGTAATCGTTCGTGTGTCTACAGTTTCGCCACTTGGGTTGGAGGGTGTGGTCACTGTAATTGTGAAACCAACATAGGCATTTGCTTGCTTGCTAGCCAGTAGCTGTAGTGTAAATTTTGTTTTAGGATTTGCTGTGTCCCATGTGCTGATCAAACCTGAACTGACAGTGATAGGATTATCCGAAACAGCAAGCGATGGTGTGTCTGCAGTTGCCGCACCGTACAGCCCGTGCACCGTTATTTCGGAGGTAGCGGCACTGTCAAGATCCACGTTAATGGCTATGGTCACAGTAATTTTGTTTGAACCGCCAGGATATGGATTGCTTTGACCAAGTTTTCGTACCACGAAACTGGGTGCAATAATGCGTAGAGGGGCCGAATCTCCAGCTTCAGCACCTGCAGTTGGTGGGATGTACTCGAAATCTTTTTGAATCGGGCTTCTGATCAGAGTCGAGAAGAATAAATTGATCACACTTGATGCTTGAGACGCCAGCACATTGACTAGTGGGAATGAAAAAGAATACACATGCCCTGGTTTTGTAGCAAGTGCAACAGTAGCTCCCTTGGCATGTCCGGCAGAAACGGTTCCTGCTCGGGCTCGGTTCACCATTAGAGTAGTTTGTGATACTCCTGTGATTTCTAGAATCTCATTTTCTATTCTAAGGTATCCTCCTGTTGATAGTGCGAGAGAAGCAAGGGGAACCAGAGTCAAACTTGTGGCTGCAGCGTCTATGGAGGAATTCAACACACCCCCGTTGCGCAACGTAATATTGACAACACCAGATTCTGTCTTCCAGGCAGGCGTAGAGCTAGAGAGCAATTCCATGGATCCGCTCGACTGTGCGTCCATTAGTGGGATTTCTACTCGTACTTCCAAAGCAGAGGCATGCGCACTTGCCACAGTGGCAGCCTGCGCACGGACAACAGTGAGAGCTTGATTAGACAACACACCCTGAACAAACATGATTTCTTCTTCTATACGAAGGTAAGTTCCAATTGTGATGCCAGCATCTGACGCAGCTGTGACGGCAATTTCTGTATCGGATCCACTTATAGATGCAGTCAGGCTGGTGCTGTTACTGACCGTCACAGTTTGCGTGGGTATCAAGCCAGTGAGAGTCAGAAACGACTGGCCCACACTCTGCCACAAGGGTATGCTACTTGAGAATGTAACTGTGATGGTGTTCACAAAGCCTGGAAACGTCGAGGTCTGACCAATTTTGGCCACAATGAGAGGAGCCTGTAGAGTGCAATCACACGGACGTGGATTAAACGAGGTGGCAAATGCACTTGGGCAAGCCTCAAACAAGGATTCACACGTTTGACTTATGTTGCTGTTGACGCTGGGAGTCCATCCCAAGACTTCCAGAGCGGTACCCTTGACAGACTCAATGGGAAAGTAGTCTTGCTTAGGGACGCTTCTTACTGTGTAGGCTGACAGTAAAGTTGGAGTCCGTGTAAGCTCCGATTGCAATACAACTGACACACGGAACAGATCTGCTTCTGAATAATAGTAAGGTTGGTACGAAACAATTAGGCGACCCTCGGTTAGATTGCCAGTGGTTACATATAGCATGTATCCTGTGAAAATCTCATTTATTGCGCCACTGACATCAGTCGACACTTCAGAGTTAAGACTCATGATCAGCTTGGGCTTTTTGACGTCAATGACTGTGAGCACGCCAGTATACACTGCGTCTTGAAGTACAAAACCTGCGTCAAATGCAGCCAACGCAAGTTGCTGCACCGGTTGAGAGTTTGTGGGGTTCGTGAGAGAAAATGTGATCACATAGATACCACCAGGTGATATACCGTTGGTAGCATACAAAGTGATTGTCTTTGCGACATCATCCCACACTCCCACTGCAGCAGTACCACCAACAGAAGCGTTGTTAAAGATATCGGCAGACGGCCCCCCAAGCAACAGCGCAGATTCCGGGTTACTTGTGCCAGCGAGGCCGCTAATTGTGATGGCCGCCATGCCCGAAAGTTTGATGTTGGGAATCATTGTGACAGTGAGCGTGTTTGTGGCACCAGGAATATCAATACCAGTCGACACTTTGCGTACATCGAAACCTGGGCAACGGACAAACAAAGGAGCACCATCACCGATTTCAGCACCTTCGACTACGAGCTTGACCCGAGTTCCTTTCACGTGGGATCTCGAGCCAGTGCTGCGCTGAGAACGAAGTGCGGTAACCGTCTGGTTAGAGACGCTTGTCACAGCAAACAGCTCATAGTCGATACGCAGTAACGTTTCAGCAAAAACATTTGCTGTGGAGCTGACATTGAAGGTAACTGCGGCCACGAGAGATGTTGCGATGTAAGATTCGAGGTAGACCATGGATGCAATAGGTAGACTATTTGTGTCCTTATACATCACCATGGCTCCCATCGTGACTTGAATGCACGCACCACCTTCACCGCATGTGAATACATCAGCTAGACCGGCGCAAACTTTGCCAATTTGAAACCCACCAACACAAGTGAAGGCATCTACAATCGAAAGTCCAATATTGGGTGATGGATTTCCGCTGGCTACATTCCGCAATTCGAAGGATATGACATAGAACCTGCCAGCATACAAGATTGACTCAGGCAACCCAGCGCTGCGCAAATTGAGCGTGCCAGTCTCCCTTGACCAAGACCGTGCAAAGCCACCAAACACTTCGTTAACGCTCGTCATAATCTTATATGTCGTCACTCCTGGAGTGGGCAAGAATGGGAAACTGCCTTGAGCGGTGTCAATGGTCAAGGTCCTGTCAATCTGGTAGTTGGCAGCCAAGCGGCTATGTATGATACCATTTCCGTCACAACACAAGACGACTGTGTAACCCACGTAATAATTCTTGACCAAAGAAGCTGTCGGAGCAAGCTGAAATTTACTCGGGCTTGTAACTGCTTGCAGCAGCCCTTCTTCCAAAGGAACATCTGTGATCCACCTCCGGGCTGGATTGTCGATGTGTGAGCCATCAGTGGTATCTGACAACCTCAATCCCGAAATAAGAATGTTGATAGGCTGACCACCGCCTACGGCAACTGTGCTTACCAACGTGAGGGTGATTGTGTTCAGGGCATATGGATAGGTGGTACTCTGACCGATATTCTTGACTATGAATTGATGTCCGTATGACACAAGCACTTTGGCATCTCCGTGCCGTGCTCCAGGCAAGGTCAAGAGAGAAATCCCGTCACCATTCAATAGGTGTTTGCCTATCTTTAGCTCATTGCCAACGTCACTTTTATATCGCATTTTGGAAATTTCAACATTGACATCTGGTGAAGCATGTATGTTAACTGGATTGGTGAGCTGGAATGAGTAGCGAAATGCAGTACCTGCAGGTAGCGGCTCTAGAATGCTGACAGAGAGAATGCCCTTGACGCGATCCCAACGCCCATTCTTGCACATGGATACAGGTTCCCATTTCGCACAGTCTGAGCCGTCCCATCGCCATTCAGTACACTTGGATGCACTGAAGACAGGCAGCATCACTTCCACAGATGCTCCCATAAAGTGAGATGTGGCAATAGTACCAATTTGGGCTCGATCTACACGAATGTCACCTTCGACCTTGTCATTGTTTGCATCGTATGATGTGACTAACATAATTTCTTCGCCCAACCTGATGTACTGCCCTATTTGAATGAAGGATTGATGCACGTTGAGTAGCGGCACAATGCTGTCAGAGAAGGAGTTGGCTCCAATACTTCCAGTGAAGGGCACGAAGAGACTTGACTTAAATGGTTTGATCTGGCCAGAGGTGGCACTGATGGATCCAGTATTATCATTCTGGGCCCCAGTCAAGCCAGAAAGCGTGATCACGGGCGGAGAACCCCATTCTTCACAGCTCAAGGTGCCATCCGTGCGCATGCTGGCCTTAAGGGCCATGGTCACCGTAATAGTGTTGTGGACTGAAGGAAAGTAGCTGCTCTGCCCGATGTTTGAAAAAGAAAGACAATCGCCTGAGGTACAAGTTAACATCTTTAACGGGGCAGCATCTCCTGCTGATAATCCACTCTGTGGTATAAAGACAGTATCATGTTCCATCACTTTTGGCCTACCAACAGGGACGCCCGAGATAGCATTCAAGATGTCATTGCCTAAAGCCTCAACAGTGATGTTGGCAGCCGGGCAAGAGTGTGCGCTGGAGCCACTAGGATTTTGCAACGTGAATGAGAAAATAGTAACAGATTCGCGCGGCAGAGTAGCGTTTTCAAGAAAATTAATAAGCAACTGTCCGGTGCCATTACGAATTCTCCAAAAACCGTCACTGCCAAAAAGTCCATTCGCACCACTTGCAAAAAGGTCATTAACAGGCATATCAAAATCTTGATAGCAGGGGTGCGAAGACCAAGCAGGATATGCTCTTTCACATATTTGGCCACACGGTGCCGCTGACCCAATGGCACCAATATTGATCATCGCCCCGTCGGTGCCTTTCAGGTCAAAATTCGGGATCAATGTTACAGCAATGGTATTGGGCTGATTCGCTGAGACGGATCTGAATGGAAACTTCTGCCCAACTTCCTTGACAGAAAAGCCCGGATCGTAAATTTTCAGGGGCAGCGAATCACCAAATCGAAATCCTGGATACAAAACTGTGACACTAGCGCCTGCAGTGTGCTTGCGGACTTGCGTATTGTGCTGCGCTCTCGACACCAGCAGTCGAGTTTCATTCGCCCCCAGAACACGGAAGACTTCCTCATCGATCTTTACGTACTTTCCAGGCGTGATTACGTTTGCCGCACTGGCAGAACCTACGTAAATGTACAATGTCCACAGCGATACGATTGATCCGTATGCGTGCAACGCCGGAACTGTGTCACGAGCGCCCCGGCGTATGATAAATTTGTCGTCCACTCTGCTCAACACGTGTAAGATCTCATCCTCGATAGAAATGAGCATACCATCGACAATTGTTGCAGCCTCGTCATCGAGCAATCGCATAGTACACGTATGAACTTCATCATCAAGGGAGTGCAGTGTTGCCATCGTGCTTTGCATAGCTCGCGAAACAGTTACATTGTGATAGGACGGGAATGCCAGACTTATTCCGTCGATGCGCATAATTTCCGTGCCAATTTGTACAAAATCGTCCACTGTTACTCCTGCATCATCAGCAGAATTCACCAGGATATAGGTCTGCGTTTTGTTTGTGGCACCAATGAGTCGCGTTCTCTTGGTCGCCGCCGTCAGCACAGTATCAAGCGTTGCGCTTGTCAAGTTGGTTTTACATAGAGATTGCTTTTTGGGTCCACACGCACGACTGTACAGGTAGTCTGAAGAGTTTGTGTCAATGAGGTCAGTCCGATGCCATGAGCCGTTGACAGTGATGCTTGCAGCAGGAGATTCTTGCTGAGATACTCGATTACGGACGGTGAAGGAAACAACATAGCTTTCCCCAGCCATCATGACCTTGGACAACTCTGCAGGTGCAGTGTGGGCCCATGCAGATGTGTTTCCATTGCCACGCTCAATGACAAGCTCAGAATCATCTATGACGGATGTGACATGCACAACTTCATTGCCAATTTTGAGGTGACATCCGGCTGCAATGAATGATGTTTTTGCTGACAGGATTTTGATAATCGTGTCAGTTCGAGAGATGCTGTACGACATGTTGATGAAAGTACTCTGCACTAGTATCACTAGCGCATCTACCAAGTGCGACTGTGCAGCAGTGTCAGCTTGCCCGCGTTCGACAGTCAGGGTGTTGCCTGAAATAGAAACAACGCGCATAGTCTCCAGGCCAACCTGGATGTAGGTTTGGTTTGCCACACCTGGCAGTTCAGATATGGACGTCAAAACCACTGATGTAGTGGCCGCGTCGAGA
>Ga0105053_10005947_pt1 | contig 17068 bp, 16 predicted proteins | sample BON01_FD_78093 | JGI IMG/M metagenome (GOLD analysis project Ga0105053, IMG submission 78093) | Freshwater microbial communities from Lake Bonney liftoff mats and glacier meltwater in Antarctica - BON-01 | ecosystem: Environmental > Aquatic > Freshwater > Ice > Glacier meltwater | place: Lake...
TGTCTTACTTGCTAAATCGAAAGCAGCTGAACCTGTAGCAATAACTTGAACATCTTTCAAAATGTCTGTGATTAGCTTTAAGGTGAGCCCAATTTCATTAATTCGTTGAGCTTCATCTATAAATATTATTTTAGTTTCACCGAACAATAATGAAAGTTTGGTAGAAGAGGTATTTTCAAAAGCTTCACGTGTATCAGATTCGTCCCCGTTGAAAAATAAATAGTTTAAGTTTTTCTTCTCTAAAAGTTCTTTAATAATTGTTGTTTTACCTACCTGTCTTGGTCCAAATAGAAGAATTGCCTTTCCTTTAAATAAACGTTTTTCTAGTAAAGTTTCTATTTTTCGAGTTATCATTCTGCTTTATTTTCTACTTCAAAGATAGAGCTTATTATCTGCTATTCCAATATTATTATGATATTTTTGGATTTGATTCCAATAGTATTATGATATTTTCGGATTTGATTCCTATATTAGTATGATATTTTTGGATTTGATTCCAATAGTATTATGATATTTTCGGATTTAGGATTACTAATCCCCATCAGTCTGACTATTATAAACCAATTTAAAAATAGAAAATTTGAAAAAGATTAATAAAAGCCGTTTCCACTTTAGAGTTGAACGGTTTTTATTGTTGAATTATTATAGTCCTGATAACTCAGGCTTTATAATGTTATTGTATATTCTTTTGCTCCAGTCAATTGCAACTTTTTCATTTGAGATGTTTAGCCATTTGTCTTTTTTGCGAAAAAACGTATAATTAGGCTCTACAAAACAACCTAAATAATCTCCATCGTGAAATGAGTAATAATAAATGGCTTTAATTCTTTTAGAACGGTAAGCATATTTTGTCATTTTACTGATAATGTTACAGTTATCTATAAAATACACTTCATGTTTAATTGAAGCTAGTTTTAGGCGGCTGACGTATATTTCACTGATAATCTTCACTTTTACACTTAAACTACTGTAAATCAAGTAGTTACTGAAGTTGTTGTTGATTTTTTTTGTGATGTTTAAATGCTTGTTTGAAACTTGATTGTCAATTGAAGTGATTGTTTTGAGAACGACAGAAAGCTCTTTTTCTGTAAATGAAGATGTTTTACGTTGAAAATCAAAGCCTTTGTTGTTGCAGACAATCGTTTGAGGCACTTTTTTAAGTTTATTTTTTTTGATGACTTTACGTTCGCACGAAATCATTGAAATCGCTAAAAGCAATCCAAGGATAAGTTGATGAAAATTTACAATCAATTTCATGTGTCGTTTAACGGTTCAAAAGTGTGTTTATTCTACAAAATCTAAATCTTTCCCATGTGTTTCGCTAATTGTTAGAGTTGAGTAGATTCCAACAATAAATACAAGTACCCCAATTATCACAGCAGAAGTTATTACATTTTGAGAGCCTGAAATTAGTTTATAAAACAAGTAATTCATAGGAATTAACATTCCTCTTACCATATTCGGAATTGTTGTAGCGGCAGTTGAACGAATATTTGTTCCAAATTGTTCCGCGCTAACCGTTACAAACATTGCCCAATATCCTGTTCCTAGCCCTATCCAAGTGCAATAGAAATAATACGTTTCAGCAGTTTTGTAACCGCTAAATAGCATCAAATAAACACCTATTATAGTGAAAGCCATCATCCAAAAAATAGCTTTTTTCCTCGATTTAAACCATTGACTTATAAAACCACTTAATAAATCGCCCGCTGAAATCCCGATATACGCCCACATAATAGCTTTTCCAGGATTTAATTCTTCATTCAAACCTAAAGGAATTGCAAACTCGTTCGCTAAAAACGCGAGTATTCCAATGCAAAACCATGTTGGTGAGCCGATTGCAATGCATTTTATATAGCGGATAAATCGATTTTTATTCGTGAAAAAAGCGAAAAAATTTCCTTTAGAAATCGTCGATGAATGTTCTATGTGTTTGAAAATACCTGATTCTGAAACGCCAATTCTAAAAATAAGCAAGAGCAAGCCTAGTGCACCACCTATAAAATAAGCGATTGTCCAATCTCCTGAAAGTTCAACAGTGAAATTCGCTACTACGGCTCCTAAAAGTCCAAATCCGGCTACGATTGAAGTTCCAATTGCTCTTAATTCTTTTGGTAAAGATTCTGCAACCAACGTAATTCCTGCGCCTAATTCACCTGCCAAGCCAATACCTGCAATAAAACGAAGTGCAGCGTAGGCAGTCGTTTTGTCCATGAAATTAATTTGAGGCAACAATCCACATGCGATGTTTGCGATAGAATAGACTAATATTGAGCCAAATAGAACGGACAGCCTTCCTTTTTTATCTCCTAATACCCCCCAAAGAATGCCTCCCAAAACAAGACCGAACATTTGCCAATCTTGAATTAAAGTACCAACTTCTTTCACATCAATGTTCATACTTTTTAAACTTGGAACACGAACAATTCCAAATAAAAGCAAATCGTAAATATCGACGAAATAGCCTAAAGCAGCAACAATCACAGGAATGCTGAAAAGGTGTTTACATTTTTCTTTCAACGTAAATGTTTTCATAAATGCGAAGATACGGATTTTCAGTATATTCGTGCTATGCAAAAAGATGAACTTTACATGCAGCGCTGCATTGATCTCGCTAAAATAGGAATGGGCTATGTTGCTCCAAATCCAATGGTTGGTGCAGTGATTGTTTTAGATGATAAAATTATTGGAGAGGGGGCACATCTAAAGTACGGTGAAGCTCATGCTGAGGTAAATGCAGTGAATTCAGTTGTGGATAAAGAATTGCTCTGTAAAGCAACGATATATGTTTCTTTGGAACCGTGTGCGCATTTTGGAAAAACGGCTCCTTGTGCTGATTTGTTGGTAGCATCAAAATTCAAAAGAGTTGTTATAGGTTGTAGAGATTCTTTTTCAGAAGTAAGTGGAAAAGGGATTCAAAAATTATTGGACGCAGGAATTGAAGTTGTTGTTGGCGTTTTAGAAGATGAGTGTAGAGAATTGAACAAACGGTTTTTTACATTTCACGAGAAAAAACGACCGTATATTGTACTGAAATGGGCGCAAACGTTAGATGGCTTTGTGGATAAAGTTCGTCAAAAAGAAGAGCAAAAAATAAACTGGATCAGTGCTCCTGAAACAAAAGTGTTGGTTCATACGTGGAGAGCACAAGAGCAAGCGATTTTGGTAGGAAAGATTACTGTTCTGAATGACAATCCTTCATTGACGGTTCGTGAAGTAACAGGGAAAAATCCAATTAGAATCGTATTGGATAGTTACCTAACCTTAAATCAAGATAATGCGATTTTTAACGAAGAGGCTGATACGATTGTTTTCAATCTATCAAAGTCGGACGAATACTGTAATTGTCGTTGGATTAAAGTGGAAGAAATGAATGTTTCCACTATTTTAAGCGAATTGCATAAATTGAATGTTCAATCTGTTATTATAGAAGGTGGAGTGCAAACGATTCAGTCATTTATTGATGCTGAAATGTGGGACGAAGCAAGAGTGATAGTTGGGGATTCGTTTTTCAAAGAAGGATTAAAAGCACCTGTTTTAGCTAAAATCCCATCTCATAGTTTTTCTTTTTTTACGGATAAAATTTACCATTACTCGAACTTATGATAGCATTAATTTTCGCCATATTGACTTCTAGTTTCATTTTTGTGCTCTTTAAGTTATTTCCAAAATATTCGGTTAATACTTTTCAGGCCATTGTTTTTAATTATGTAACTGCCTGTATTTGTGGATTCTCATTGTTCGGTGATCAATGGAAAATGAGCTTTATAGAAGTTGGTCATTGGCCATATTTTGCTATATTATGTGGGTTTTTATTTATTGGATTGTTCTATTTAATTGGGATTAGTTCTCAGAAAAATGGTGTTGCCATTACTTCAGTAGCTGTAAAAATGAGCATGGCATTGTCAATGCTTTTGATTATCTTTTTATATAGGGAATCGGTTTCTTTTTTGAAGATTGTAGGAATAATTGCAGCTTTCACAGGTGTTTTTCTTATGGCTTTTCAAAAAGAAGTAAAATCGAATGCTAAAAGCTATGTTTGGATGTTGGTTGTGCTTTTTTTGGGATGTGCGATTTTAGATTTTATTTTGAATTATGTTCAGAAATATGAGTTGAGTCAGTTACCATGTTCCTTGTTTTCTGCAATTGGGTTTGGAGTATCAGGCGTTATCGGATTGATTATCTTGATGGTGCAATTTATTCGGTATTCGGTTAAAATTGAATTTAAAAATATTATTGCTGGAATTTTATTAGGGATCCCTAATTTTTTTTCAATCTATTTACTTTTAGAATCTTACAGTTCTACAAGTTGGAATGATTCAACAGTATTGGCAATTATGAACGTGTCTGTTGTTATGATTTCTGCATTGATTGGGTTTAGTGCATTTAAAGAAAGTGCGAGCAAGCAAAAAATCGCAGGATTAGTTATTTCTATTCTTGCAATTGTTATTTTATACATTGCTTCTAATAGTTAAACCAAACACATTTAAAAATATATAAAATGAAAATACATTCTCTCAATACAGGAAATTTTAAATTAGATGGTGGGGCGATGTTTGGCGTTGTTCCAAAATCATTGTGGCAAAGAACAAATCCAGCCGATCAAAACAATATGTGTAATTGGTCGATGAGAAGTTTGTTGATTGAAGACGGTAATCGATTGATACTGATTGATACGGGGATTGGAGATAAACAAGATGAAAAATTTTTCTCTTATTTTTCTTTAAATGGAACAGATAGTTTAAAAGGGAATTTGAATAAATTGGGGTTCTCCTTAGATGATATAACAGATGTTTTTTTAACCCATTTGCATTTCGATCATTGTGGTGGAGCGGTTCAGTGGAACAAAGATAGAACAGGTTTTGAGCCTGTTTTTAAAAATGCAATTTACTGGAGTACTGAGAATCATTGGAAGTGGGCAACTGAACCTAATCCAAGAGAAAAAGCTTCTTTTTTAGCTGAAAATATACTGCCAATTCAAGAAAGTGGGCAGTTGAAATTTGTGAATAGGGAAGGGGACTTCACTAAAAATGTCTTTCCTAATTTTGATGTTTTATTTGTTGACGGACATACAGAAAGTATGATGATTCCACAAATTAATTATCAAGATAAAACGCTTGTTTTTATGGCGGATTTATTGCCGAGTTCAGGACACGTTCCTTTACCGTATGTTATGGGATATGATACTCGCCCTTTAATTACAATGACTGAAAAAGAAAAATTTCTAAATATAGCAGCTGAAAAAGAGTACGTTTTATTTTTGGAACACGATAGTATACATGAATGTTGTACAGTAAAAAACACAGATAAGGGTGTTCGTTTAGATGGAGGTTTTCAGTTTTTAGAACTTTTTTAAGGATATTTTCATTTTTTTTTAGTATTTTCAGTCATTAGAAAGAAATTTCAAATAAAACAGAATTACCATGGAAAAGCATTTACGAAAAATATTACAAGAAGTTAATACGATTATCATTCCTGGATTAGGAGCCTTAACGGTAACGAATCAGAAAACAATGGAAATCATGTTTATGCCTTATTTGAAATATGATGACGGTAAATTATCTACATTTATTTCTGAACAAGAAGGTATTTCTTCCGAAATGGCTAAGGCACTTATTTTAAAGTCTATTGAATCAATTCAAAGTACTATTGATGACGGTAAGTCTTTTGAAGTGAAAGGGTTGGGTGTTTTTTCTGAAGATTCTACTGGAGACATCGTATTCACATCTTCAGGTTTAATAGCTGAAATTGAAGAAATCGATGAGGTAATGGAAGAGAAAGTTAGTTTTCCAATTGATGAAGAAGTTAAAGTTGAAGAAGTTATAGTTGAAGAAGTTATAGTTGAAGAAGTTGTTCCTGATGAAATCGAATTAGTATTTGAAGAGCCAGAAATAGTGGAAGAGCCTGTTTTAGAAGATGTTGAGGTTCAGGTAGTTGAAGAGGTGGTTGTTGTTGAGGTTGAGGTAGTTGAAGAGACAGTTGTTGTTTTTGAATCTACTGATAATGAGGTTGTTGTAGGTGAGTCTGTTGATAGTGAGCTTGTTGATGGTGAGCTTGTTGATGGCGATTTGTCTGAAGAGACCGTTTCAGAAGTTGTTTCAGAAGATTTAGATATTGAAGAAGATGATACGGAAGTATTTGAAGAAGTTTTAGTCAAAACTAAGAAAAAAAGAGGAGCTAAATTTTGGATTTTCGCTACTCTTTTATTGCTTCTTGTTTCAGGAGGTACTTATGTCGGTTTGAATTACGATCATTTTAAACAATTTAATCCTTTATCATCGAAAACAGATACGTTGGAGGTAGTTGAAGAAGAAATGCTTATTGAAAAATTAGAGTCTGATCATACACAACCAAAAGTGTCTAAAACAGATAAGAAAGAAGCGATGATTCATTCTCCTGCTGAAAAGAAAGAAAAAGCACCCCCAGTTATCGAGAAAGAATCAATACCAGAACCAATACCTGTTGTTGCGTCGACTCCTCAAAAAGTGGAAGCAAGTACAGCGCCTCGTTCAGTTAAAAAAAGAAAGGCAACTTCAAAAGTTGTGAAATTGAATCATTCTGGAAAAGGAGATAGAAATACGCACCTTATTTTGGGTACATTTTCTGAAAAAGTAAATGCAGAAGGAATGATTGATAAATTATCTTCTCAAGGATACACAACAGCTACTGTTTTAGAAAGAGATGGTAAGTTTTCTGTTAGTTTAGATGCTTTCACTTCAAAAGAAGAGGCTATTTCAAATCTTGAGAAAGCGAAATCAGTTTTTCCTAAAATATGGGTATTTCAGAAATAGTAGCGTATTATTTCTTTTCCCATTTCCAGGCGTAAAATAAACCACCATAGATTACAAAATATGGTTTGGATACTTGTCCTTCAACTACATTTTTAGGAAATGTTACGAAGGGCGAGATGTTAAAAGAGAGTTGCTTATAAACATAAAGTAAGTCTAAATTTAGTGTAATGGCGCGTATTTGAAAACGGGACTCAGCAGTTTGTTTAGTGTTCTTGTTTTTGTATAAACGAATACTATTTTGTTTCTGTTTTCACTTCTTTGCTCTTTGGTTCTCGGTTCTCTATTTGAACGCTCTTTTCTTTCAGTATTTCTTTTTGAATTTTCACGACGATTCGCTTTATCGAAATGAGGTCTTTGATGCCTTTCTTTGTTTAATCCATTTTGATTGCGCTCATGCCTGTCTTCTTTTAGTATTCTTCTCTCACAAACTTGATTGTTGTTTACTCTACTTATTGCTTCATGTTTGCGTTCATGAATTTTGAGCTCAAAAGGTTTAATCAACGGATTATTTTTTTTCATTCAAAAAACAAAAGTCGGTTAAAATAGTTTAACCGACTTTTGTTTTATGTGTTTTTTAATGCGTCATGTGTTCATCTTCCTCAGGATCTGGAGGGAATAATTTAGGAGCGTCATCTTTGTGTTGTAGCTTATCCATTAGATCTTCCAATTGAGAAATAGACAATTGTTTCGCAATTATTTTTTTGTCTTTATCTAAAACAAATATTCTTGGCGTAGAGAATATATCATATGTTGTTTGATAATTCAATGCTTCAATTGTTGTGTACTTCGGAACAAATTGTCGTGCATCTTCGATTGCTGCTTTGTACAATGTTTCAGTTACTGCAACATTGATAAATGTCAACTTGTTGTCTTTTACGAATTTTTTCCATTTTGGAAAATCGTCACCTACTGCTTTACCAACAGAGAAAATTTCAATATTTCTATCTTTAAATTTTTTAATGTACAATTCCTCTAATTTTGGAGTTGTTTTTTTACAGTGACCACATTCTGGATCCCAGAAATATATGATTGTATATTCTGATTTCAAACTGTAGAAGTCGTGCCATTTAACATCAGTTGTATCTCTTAAAGCGATGTTTGGAGGGCGAACACCCATAACTAGATTTTTTTGTGTAGTTACCTTATCACATAAATCTTTCAATTTATCTTCTTTTACCCAGTGCGCATGAGATTTACCTTCTGCATTTTTAGAACAGTAATAACGATCCCCCATCATCACGAAAACTTTATCCATTCCCATTATGTTACTTTTCTCGAAAGTAGACGTGATCCAAGAAACACTGTATTCAAACATTTTTGATTTTTTGTCCAAACGATCACAGAAAATAAAAGCATATTTGATAATTGAATCCCAATGTTGAACCATCATTGTTTTACCTAAATACGTTTCCAATTTCGTGTGAAAAATAGGCGTGTTCACCAATCTGTCATCTTTCAAATCAACATTGTCGAAAAAATGATCTCTGTAATAATGATATGCAAATAAAGTGTCAATCATTTTTCCGTTCGCATTTCTTGGAGCTTCTGGGATTTCTACTTCCATTCCCATTTTAATTATTTTAGCAACCATTTTGGTGCTATTCGTAGCAATCAAGTTTTTCTGATACGCTACCACTTCTTTAGAAATTACATCTATTTTTTCAGTTATAACTTTAAAATTAGCGTCTTCTTTTTTCAGTTTTTCTCTCTCCTCAGAAAGCTTATTTGCATCTGTTCTTTTTACACTTAAAAAATTCATGTAGTTATAGAACAGTATGTTTTCTTCTGATTTTTTCACTTTCATTGAAGTCACATAGTCGGGACCTTGCGTTTCAATTTGTACATCTTCTCCAGTATAAATAAATTCAAAATATTTTTGTTGAGGAAGTAAAAGCGCTAAGATACCAGGCTGTTGAATAGAACCGTTAAATTCTACAACTCCATTTTTCATTTCAGCTGTATCAGCATAATACAATCCTTTTCCGTAATATTTTACAAGAAAAACGGTTGTGTCTTTTTGACCAGTTACTTTGAATTTTAACTTTTGTCCGAAAGACAATGAAGTGGTCAACAAGAGTGCAATAATCAGTAATACCTTCATAATTTAGTTTGAGTTTTTGTTTAAAATTAATCCTATTTTAAATTAGACGTTTCAAAAATAAGAAACAATTGCATTTTAACATTTATTTAACGATTTAAAATTGTTTAAATATTTCTTTTTTGGCCGTTCTGTAACTTGCAACTGTGAAAATTAGATAAGCGATAAGAATTGAAACAATACTCATCAACGTCATTCCAGTGTCGATGTATAACCCTCCAGAAGCAAACATTTCATCTAAAAAGTATTTCAAAATCAAGAAGGTGCTGAGTCCTAACAGTGTAACTAGTCCAAATATTTTTACAAAATAAAGAAAGAACTTTTTTATCAATTCAGCTGGAGAATATCCAAGACGTAAAAGAGTACGTACTTCGTATTCGTTTCTTGACATCAGTAATTGTAGGTATTGAATCAAAACCAATCCTGCTGCTAAAACGGCAATTATAGATATTCCTAAAACCACTATGAATAAAGTTTCTACAACGCTTTTTAGTCTGCCAATCATCATTTGAGCATTTTTAGATTCGAGACCTTTTTTGTTGAGTAAATCTTCTACAAGTCCAAATTCACTTTCTTTCCCAGAAATCATTATTTGAGTAATTTTTTGACTAGTACCGTCAGAAAAAGTATCATTACCATATTTCATAAACGATGCAGGAACTAAAATAGAACTCACTTCATTGGTAAACCCTATGATTCTTACATTTACACGCTCAACCGTAGAGTCATTCCATAACTTGAACTTGAATTTCACTTGTTTCACTAAATCATCTGAAATTTGTGGAATTCCACTTGCACTCATAAACGTATTTAGCATCACTAAAAATTCTCTAGGCATTATCATTGGAACAAATTCATCGCCTTTTTTCCAATGCCATTGATCTGTTTTAACATCTAAGAATTTTTGATCAACCGTTTGAATGAAAACATCTGTTCTAAAATAAGGTACATGAGGATCGTTAGTTTCAAATGAAATATCGAAATTATTACTTATAACAGGTTGAATCTCTGTTATAAATGGTTCTTTTCTCATTTTAGATAACTCGTTCAACGAAAAATCTGTTTTAGTTAGATTCAAACTGCTTGCATTGGTAACTTTCTTTTGAACGATAATTGTGTTTGGACCTAAAATATCAGATCCTTTTCCAAATTCATTTACCTTAATTATGTAATGAATAGAAGTTATAAGAAAAGTGATTCCCATAAATGCTCCGATAATTGCAATTACTAATTGCTTTTTATCTTGGTTTCTAAATAAAAGTTTGTTTAACATGGCTTCACAATTTTAGTTCCTGATCATATTGACACCCGTGACTATCTCCTAAAGTAGTCAGTACAAATCCTGCGTTTAAATCTTTGCATCGTTTGTTAATCATTTCGATAGCCCTCTTTGCATTTTCTGTATCTAAATGAGAAAATGGTTCATCCATTATCAACCATTCGAAAGGTTGTAATAAACCTCTTACAATTGCTACACGCTGTTGTTGTCCCATCGAAAGTAAACCACACTTTTGCGTCCATTTGTTTTCTATTTCAACTTTTTCCAACATTTCTCGAATTTCTTTTTCAGAATATTCATTCGTTAATCTGTTTTTAAGCAGAAGATTTTCTTCTACCAATAAATCAGGGAATAATTGCAAATCTTGGTATATGACAGAAATTTTTGTTTGCCGAATTGAGCACCAGTCAGTTGGAGTAAAAGTGTTGATGTTTTTTCCGTCAAAAGTAATAGATCCAGAATAATCTTTTCTTAAACCAATGATAGTTGTCGTAAAAGTAGATTTCCCTTTTCCGCTAGAAGCATTTAAGAGAATGTGTCTTCCCTTTTTCAATTCAATGAAATTTCCCCAAATACTATCTGCGCCATGTTGAATGGATGCAAGGGGAGAGGGCATTATAGTGTTAAGAATAATTTCCATTTTTATCTGAATTAGTTTGTTCTGATTTTGTGTTTTCAAGAATCATTCCAAACTTTTCTTTTTTAAAATTGAGAAATTATAAGTGCCCCCATTTCTTTTGTATTTGTATATTCAATCCAAACTGCTTCAGGATGTCTTCTGAACCAAGTTAGTTGCCTTTTGGCATACCTACGTGTATTTTGTTTAATGAGTTCTATTGCTGTTTCAAGTGTGTTGGTTCCATCTAAATAGTTGAACAACTCAGTGTAACCTACTGTTTTTAAGGTAGTTAGATTTCTTTTGTTTTCTACCGATTTAACTTCATCTAAAAGACCATTTCTAATCATTAGGTCTACACGTTGATTTATTCTAGTATATAAAATTTCTCTATCGTGTTGAATTACAAATCGTTTCACTTCAAAAGGTATTTCTTTTTTTGACTGAGTTCTTAGAGTCGAAAATGGTTTTCCAGTAATTCGGATTGCTTCTAATGCCCGAATGATTCTCATAGGATTCCCTTTATCTACTTCATTAAAGAACTCAATATCCTTGTTTTTTAATTCTTCTAACAAGGTCTCTAATCCTTCATTTTCCCATTGAAATGTTAATTCAGCTTTGATTTCGTCCGATTTAGGTATATCATCTAAGCCAATACAAACAGCATCTATGAACATTCCAGAACCTCCAACCATAATTATTTTATCATGGTGTTCGAATTCTTTTTTCAATAGTTGATTGACTTCTCTTGCATAAACTGCAGAAGTTATTTCTTCCTCAAGCGAATGAGAATCTATGAAATAATGTTTGATGCCGTCTTGTTCTTCGACAGAAGGCTTGGCTGTTCCGATTGATAATTCTTTGTAAAATTGACGCGAATCAGCTGAAATAATTATAGTTTCCCACTTCTTCGCTAATTCAATTCCTAAAGCTGTTTTTCCACTAGCAGTTGGACCTTCAATAACTATTAATTGTTTTTTATTGAGTTGATTCATCACAAAGTATCGTTTTCTATTGATACATAGTTAGCCACAGTTCGTATCGACTGATAATTTCTCTTACGTATCGATGTGTAACCATACCTTTTGCAGCGCCACTTTTTACAACTGGATCTCTGTAGTATTCCTTTTTAGATAAGTTCAACATCATTATTTCAACATTTTCATCCCAAATTTTTGGATTCAATCCGTGTTTTTCAGCAAGTCTTTGAGCATCAAGAATATGGCTTCTTCCGGAATTGTAAGTTGCCATAGTGAATTTTTGTCTTTGTATTTTATCAGGAATGTCTGACCATACTTCAAAATCTGCACTCAATTTTTTTGCTCCTCCCATAATTTGGACATCGGTTGGGGAATAAGGGTAGACTCCGTATATTGGACCAATCTCAGGCATGAATTGCATAATACTATAAGCACCTCCAAATGATATTGCATTCGGATTGAAATTAGATTCTTGGTAGGACAAAGCTGCCAATAATCTCCAGTCCCAACCATATTTTTTAGAGGCATTTTTAAAATACGCATCATAGATAGAAAGCTGACCGCCTTTTAGTTGAATACCTTTTTCCTCTTTTGTTGCTACTGTTTTTGCTAAATCGTAATATTTGTGTTTAATGTATTTGAAAGTTGTTTTTCGCATGAAATTTTCCAACCAATTATCAATTCTAGCTTTTAAAAGCGGACTTGATTTTCGAATTCCGTATCCAATTTTTTGTTTTACAGAAAGACTCAGATTAATATCTATGTTTTCGTAAAATCGTTGATTGATTCGTGCCAAATTTTCTTTGGTAACAGTGTAGTCAATCATTCCTTCAGAAACCATTTCTATTAATTCTTCCTCCCCAATTTGTCCACTTTGTTTTTGAATAAATATAGTGTCACCTATTTCTTCTTCTAAATTTCGTAAACGTTGATAATAACTTGAGTTTTCCCAAACACTAACTTTTTTACCAGCTAATTGAGAGGGGTCAATCAACATTTTTTCTTTTAATTGATAAGGTTTCATTTTCTCCCAACCAACAGGTTTTCGCTGAATCAACACTTGGTTTGATCGCATAATTGGTGTTGAGAAGTCAATTAATTTACATCTTTCCTTTGTGATGGTATAATTACAGGCGATTATATCTCCTTCTCCGTCGTTTAATAATTGACTCAAATCATCAAGGTTGTCAACTATTTTTATTTCTAATTCAACTCCTAATTCGTTGGCGAATTCTTTTAAAACTTCGTATTCAAAACCCATTTTACGACCTCTATATATGAAGAAAGAAGTGGAACTGTTTTCAGCAAGTACTGTTAATTTACCATCTTTTAAAATTTCTGGCAAATCATAACGTACAGAGTTTTCTAATAGTGTTTTATTATCGGAAATTTTAGGTGATGAACAGCTGTCATAAACGACAAACAAAAGCAACATACCAATCAAAACATAAATCGTTTTCAATCGGTGTAGAACCAAAATAAAATCTAAATATTCATTTATTTTTTGCTTGCTTATCAAATTGAATTGAGCTTGATGAATATACTACTACGGCATGTTCCATTTTTAGTTTCAACTTTTTGAAATCAATTTTCAGTATTCGCTCGTTTCTGTAATAGCTTGTAAAATGATAGCACCCGCTTTTCTTATTTCTTCTTCTGAAATTGTTAAAGGTGGTGAAAGTCGAAAACTATAAGGGTGAGATAAAAACCAAAAACTGATTAATCCTAACTCTAAGCATCTATTGACAACTTTCTCAACACGTTCAAAAGATTCCATGTCAAACGCAAACAATTGTCCAATTCTTCGAATTTCTTTTATTTCAGTATTCGTTTTCACAATGTCTTCCAATATTTGTCCTTTTCTTTCTACTTCTTGAAAGTTGATTTCTGATTCTAATACTTCTAAACAAGCATTCGCAGCTGCGCAAATAACAGGATGACCGCCAAATGTTGTTATGTGCCCCAACATCGGGTTGTATGTGAATTCTCGTAGGTTTTCTGTCGAAGAAACCAATGCGCCTATAGGCATTCCACCGCCTAAAGCTTTACCTAATGTTAAAATGTCAGGTACTACATTGAAATGTTCGAAAGCGAAAAGCTTACCCGTTCTTCCCATTCCACACTGAATTTCATCAAAAATTAACAGTGCTCCAACTTCTGAACAGCGCTTCCTTAAGGCTGTTAAAAAAGAATGTGATGGAACTCGAACACCTGCATCACCTTGAACGGTTTCAATAATCACTCCAGCTGTTTTTGTTGTGATGTTGTGTAAGTCCTCCTCAGAGTTGAATGTTAAAAATCGTACATCAGGCAATAGTGGACGAAAGGATTGTTTTTTCACTTCGTTTCCAGAAACGGATAATGAACCGTGTGTTGATCCGTGATAAGACCCTCTAAAAGAAACTAATTCAGTTCTACCAGTTACACGTTTTGCTAATTTTAACGCAGCTTCATTCGCTTCCGTTCCTGAATTTACAGTGTAAACACAATCCAGTGATGAAGGCAGGAGTGAAGTTAGTTTTTTAGCGAAGGCAAGTTGAGCATCTTGAATAAATTCACCATACACCATTACATGTAAATGCTTGTCTATTTGATTTTTAAGAGCTGTTGTAACTTTTGGATGAGAGTGCCCTATATTATTTACAGCAACTCCAGCAATCATATCCATGTAAGCTTTACCGCTTTTGTCATAGATGTAAATTCCTTCCGCTCGTTCAACATCAATTAAATAGGGACTCGGGTTTGTTTGTCCCTGGTGTTTTAAAAAAGATTCACGTCTACTCATTAATTTCTTCTAATTGCTCTTTGATTTGTATTTTGTCTTGAACCTTGACGTTTGTCATCTTTTAAACGCTTCAACAGTTCACGTTTAAAATCTTGTTCCAAATTTAGTAATTTCGCTGCTTTTTTAAAGCCAATTATATCTGATATTTTAGAAATATATTCTTTTTTTAGTGTTATTTCGACAGTTTCATTCTCGAATATTAAGTTTAATTTCTTTTTGATTTCCTCGTCTTTTAATTGTTCAGTTTTATCTCTAAGCTCTTGTGTCAATCGTTTTCTTTCTTTTCGATTGTTTTTCATTTTTGAACTTAGCTCGTTGTAAACAGGCCAAAACCTTTCAGCTTCAGACGAAGTTAGATTTAGTTCATTTGTGATATATGCAATTTTTAGTTGTTCCACTTTTTCATGTTTCGTAGAATCTATTGAATCATCTTCTTGAGAAAATGTATTTGATGCCGAAAGCGAGATTGTTAGAATGAGAATAAGTATTTTCAGTCTGTCAATTATAGGATTCCATTTACGAGTGCTGTTTTCCATTTTTAGATACTTTATGTAGTTTTTCATTCTTCTAAATCTTCAATTGTTAATTCTTCTGATTCTAAATAGTCTAAAACATCCTCTTGATTAATATTTTCAAGTAATTCAGATGTGTTTATTGGTGTTGCTTGAATAGCAGTGCTTTGAGTTGCTGTTTTGTTAATTGTTTGGTTTTCAGTTATATTGTTGTTTGACTGTTGAGTTGGAAGATATTTTATTAATAATTCTTGATCAAATTCATTTATATGATCATCAATATAGGCTAATAATTCAGTCGTAGAAACAGAATTAAAATCTAATCCACTCTTAAAGTTCGCTTTAAGAGATTGAATTGTCACAATTCCTATAAATACTGCTGCACTACTTGAAATCCAAAAAACAGACTTTTTGTAGAAAGGGGTTAATTGTCTCACTACAACCTTTTTATTAGAAGTAATAATAGAAGACGCCATATTCTCAAAATATGATTCGTTCAATTCTTCTCTTTTTCGAGGTCGAATGAAATCTAATATGTTGTTTTCTTTTCCCATCTTATTACTTTGACTCTTTTTTTGATCAATGGTTTAATTGACTAAGAATATATTCTTGAATTTTTTTTACGGCATGAAAATAATTTGCCTTTAGAGCACCTTCGCTTGTGCCTATTTTTTTCGATATTTCGCTGTATTTTAAATCTTCAAAATATTTCAATTGAAAAACCTGAGCTTGTTTTTCAGGAAGAAGATCGATTGCTTTTAACAGTAGTTCGCTAATTTCTTCGGATGTATGCGTGTCTAGTGAAGCATGTCCAGCAATAATTTCAATAATTGAATCATCCAGATCTACACTTGAGTTTCGTTTTTCTTTTTCAAGAAATGTAATTGTCTCATTTCTAGCAATTCGATACATCCATGAATAAAGGGTAGATTCTTGCTTGAAACCTTCAAGGTTCAGCCATACTTTTACAAATACATTTTGAAGAATGTCGTTGGTTTGGTCGTGATTTTTAGTGATTCGTCTGATTTGCCAATACAGTTGTTTACCGTATTTTTTTACAATGATATTGAAAGCTCGTTCTAATGAAGCAGCACCCTGATTTAACAAATTAAATATATCGTTATCGTCAGGGTGCTGTATCATTTATTCTATTTACGTTTTATTACTTTTAAAGCTGCATCTACTACATTTTGTGTATCGATACCATATTTCGTCATTAATTCCATTGGATCTCCACTTTCTCCAAATGTATCATTTACACCTACATATTCTTGAGGAACCAATAAGTGTTGAATTAAAACTTGAGCAATTGAATCACCTAATCCACCGTTAATCATGTGTTCTTCAGCTGTTACAACGCATTTTGTTTTTCTTACTGATTGTAAGACTGCTTGAAAGTCTAAAGGTTTAATTGTATGCATGTTTATTAATTCAACAGATACTCCTTGAGCTTCTAAAATTCGAGCAGCTTCAATAGATTTCCATACTAAATGTCCACAAGCAATTATTGTTACATCTGTTCCTTCAATTAAAATATCCGCTTTTCCGATTTCAAATTTTGCATCTTCTTTGATGAAAATGGGCATTACGGGTCTTCCGAAACGTAAGTAAACCGGACCTTCATAATCTGCAATTGCTATTGTAGCTTGTTTTGTTTGATTGAAATCACACGGAACAATAACGGTCATATTAGGTAACATTTTCATCATTCCAATGTCTTCCAATATTTGATGAGTTGCTCCATCTTCTCCCAATGTTAGTCCAGCGTGAGATGCACAGATTTTCACATTCTTTTTAGAGTATGCCACTGATTGACGGATTTGGTCGTAAACGCGACCAGTTGAGAATACAGCAAATGTTCCAGTGAATGGTATTTTTCCTCCTACTGTCATTCCGGCCGCCATTCCAATCATGTTCGCTTCAGCTATTCCTGTTTGAAAAAAACGTTCAGGAGCATACGCTTTAAAAGCATCCATTTTTAATGAACCAATTAAATCAGCACACAAA
>Ga0105053_10005952_pt1 | contig 17061 bp, 14 predicted proteins | sample BON01_FD_78093 | JGI IMG/M metagenome (GOLD analysis project Ga0105053, IMG submission 78093) | Freshwater microbial communities from Lake Bonney liftoff mats and glacier meltwater in Antarctica - BON-01 | ecosystem: Environmental > Aquatic > Freshwater > Ice > Glacier meltwater | place: Lake...
AGGGGGCCAAGTTTGGGTTGCCGGGGCCGATGGCCAGTTGCGCGGGTTTGACCCGCAGGCCGGAACCCAGACCTATACCGCCGCCATTCCGGGGGGTGCCGCCAGCGCGCCCGTTGTCGCGCAGGGTGTGTTATATGTTCTGGGCCGAAACGGCACGTTGAACGCTTTCCAATAGGTTCAAAACCCGCTATCAGCGCGCCTTGGACATACGAGGCATAAAATGGCGTCTTTTAAACTGGCACTTGTCGGGCGGCCCAATGTGGGCAAATCGACCTTGTTTAACCGTTTGGTTGGCAAGCGGCTTGCATTGGTTGATGACCAGCCCGGCGTCACGCGCGATTTGCGCGAAGCTGAGGGGCGGCTTGGCCCGTTACGCTTTACGGTAATAGATACCGCGGGGCTTGAAGCCGCCACCGATGACAGCCTGCAAGGCCGGATGCGCAAACTGACCGAGCGCGCGGTAGATTATGCCGATGTTTGCCTGTTTATGATTGATGCTCGCGCCGGGGTAACCCCGTTTGACATTGAGCTTGCCGAAATTTTACGCAAACGCGCCCGCCATGTGATTGTGGCCGCCAATAAGGCCGAAGGCAAGGCAGGCGAGGCCGGGTTTTACGACGCATTTAGCCTAGGCCTAGGCACCCCTGTGCAATTATCGGCTGAACATGGCGAAGGCCTTGAAGACCTGCTGCGCCTGCTTGAACCCTTAGCTGAAACGCTGGCCGAGGAGGTTGAAAGCACTGATCCACTGCCCGCCATCGACAATACGGTTGATGAAGATGGTAACGCTGTTGAATTCCCCGAAGATCGGCCAATTCAGATCGCGGTTATGGGTCGCCCCAATGCGGGCAAATCCACCCTTATCAACAAAATCCTTGGCGAAGAGCGGCTGTTGACCGGGCCGGAGGCGGGGATTACCCGTGATTCGATTGCCGTGCGCACCAACTGGGTAGGGCGTGAATTTCGGATATTTGACACGGCCGGCATGCGTAAACGTGCCAAAATTCAGGACAAGCTGGAAAAGCTATCCGTATCTGACGGTGTGCGCGCAGTTAAGTTTGCCGAAGTGGTTGTTGTGCTTTTGGATGTGCAAATCCCATTTGAGCAGCAAGACCTGCGCCTTGCCGATTTGGCCGAGCGTGAAGGCCGCGCCGTGGTGATTGCCGTGAATAAATGGGACCTTGAGGCTGAAAAGTCGGGCAAGATGATGGAACTGCGTGAAACATTTGCGCGCCTACTGCCACAGCTTCGCGGTGCGCCCTTGGTGACCATTTCTGCAGCAACCGGGCAGGGGCTTGATCGGCTACATACCGCCATTTTAAAAGCCCATGCCACTTGGAACACCCGCATTTCAACCGCGCGGCTTAATCGCTGGCTTATGGCCGCAGTCGAGGCGCACCCACCGCCCGCCCCTTCGGGCCGCCGCATTAAACTGCGCTATATGACACAGGCCAAAACCCGGCCACCAACCTTTGTGGTATTTGCGTCGATTCCCGATAAATTGCCTGATAGCTATGAACGTTATTTGGTGAATGGCCTGCGTGAGGCGTTCGACATGCCCGGCACGCCCATTCGGCTGTATTTCCGTTCAGGCAATAACCCGTTTGAGCATAAAGCCGGCAAGCGCAAGATTCATTAATCGGCAACAAATTCGCTGCAACCCAAAGTTTAACTTGATGTCTGACGGCATGTTTGCAAACGTGCTGTTAACTAAATTTTTACGGAGCGGATTCAATGGCAGTTCTTCCGGTATTTAATAATGACCAGATTGCAGACTACCTGACCAATGGATTTTGGGGCGGCTCATCCAATCCGCTTAACCTGACCAGTGGCAACACAATTTACGTTGATTTCAACGGATTTGCGGGCACAAATGCTTGGGGCGATGCAGATGCCAATGGCATTAGCGCCATTGATCGTGGCATCGCCATTTTGGCGCTTCAGGCTTGGGCTGATGCGACAGGGTTGAATTTTGTTGAGGGCAATGGCAGCACAACTATATATTTTTACGATGCCTATAACGGCGCGTATGGTGGAAATTTTGGCAGCACAGGTGCTGTCAACGTAAACCCGACATTTAGCGGCACCCATACCGGTGCGGTCGATACATATATTTTTCAGATTTATATGCACGAAATCGGCCATGTTCTGGGCCTTGGTCACGGTGGGGACTATAGTGGGTCTGCGGATTATCGCACGCAAGATACAGAAGCTGGGGATAACCACTATCTTAACGATAGCTGGCAAGCGACCGTCATGTCCTATTTCAGCCAATCTGAAAATACATGGCTGACAGCAACAACCGCCTACACGCTAACCCCCATGGTGGCCGATGTTATTGCAATTCGGAACCTGTATGGCACAACCGGCACAACGCGCACGGGCGATACGACCTATGGCCATAATTCCAATGCGGGCGGCGTTCTGCAAGATTGGGAAAACTACGGCAATAATACCGTGATGGTGGTTGTGGATGACGGCGGCATAGACACGTTTGATTTTAGCAACTACACGTTTGACCAAAGGATTGACCTGCGCGGAGAGGCATTTTCAAACGTGCTTGGCGAGGTTGGCACCGTTGGCATTTCACGCGACACGGTTATTGAAAACGCAATTGGCGGCAGCGCGCGCGACACTATTTTTGGCAATGACGCCGGAAATATACTGCGCGGCATGAACGGCGATGACACCCTGCGCGGCGAGGGTGGAAATGACCTGATCCGCGGTGGCGATGGCGAAGATTCGATTTACGGCGGCGATAATAACGACATCCTGCGCGGTGGCCGTGATGCCGATTATATCGAAGGCAATGCTGGCATAGACACAATTTGGGGCGGTGGGGCCGCCGATGAAATTTACGGCGGCTTAGGCAATGACACCATTCGCGGTGGCTCTGGCGCCGACCGGATTTATGGTGATGGCGGCAATGATATTTTGTATGGCAATGGGGGCCGTGACTATCTGAACGGTGGCGGCAATAATGACACAATGTATGGTGGCAATGGCAATGACCGGCTTGTCGGTGGGTCGGGCCATGACACGATGTTTGGCGAAGACGATGATGACATTCTAGATGGTCAGGCTGGTCATGACATCTATTGGGGTGGCAACGGCGCGGATACATTTATTTTTAATGGCAATGATAACGGCAATGACCGGATTGAGGATTATACCGCTGCCGAAAATGACGTGATCACCTTCCGCGATGTGAGCGGCGTTGATAGCTTCGTGATCTCGGGCAATGACATTGTTATTACCGTCGGCAGCCAGGTTGTGACTGTGGTTGATGGCTTCCTCGAAGGCCTTGTCGAAGCCGATCTGGTATTCGTCTAAACTCCAAAGGCGCGAAGGGGCTTTCCTTTTCGCGCCACCCATGAAATAGGAAAGCGCCAACACCGAATCCGATTTAGGGGGTCCAAATGGACATTCGTGAGGCGCTGACCTTTGATGATGTTTTACTGGTGCCGGCTGCATCTGAAGTGATGCCAAGCACCGCAGACACACGCACATGGGTCACAAAATCCATCGCATTAAACATTCCGCTTTTGTCCTCGGCCATGGACACTGTTACCGAAAGCCGTATGGCCATTGCCATGGCGCAGGCCGGTGGTATGGGCGTCGTGCACCGTAACCTTGATATTGCTGAACAGGCTGATCAGGTGCGCAAGGTAAAGCGCTTTGAGAGCGGCGTCGTTTATAACCCGATTACCTTGCGCCCCGACCAAACCTTGGCCGATGCCAAGGCCTTGCAAGAAAAATACGCAATTTCAGGCTTTCCTGTGGTGGATGAGTTGGGCCGCGTGCTGGGCATAGTCACCAACCGCGATATGCGTTTTGCCGAAGATGACAAAACCCCCGTGCACGCCATGATGACCGCCGATAATTTGGCCATTTTGCGCGGTCCCACAGACCTAACCCAAGCCAAAAGCCTGATGCATGCGCGGCGGATTGAAAAACTGCTGGTCGTGGATGAGCAAAACCATCTGACAGGATTGTTGACCATTCGCGATATTGAACAGGCCGTATTGAACCCGCAAGCCTGCAAAGATGAGCTTGGTCAATTGCGCGTCGCAGCGGCCAGCACCGTGGGTGATGCTGGGTTTGAACGCTCTTGCGCGCTAATTGATGCAGGCGTTGATTTGATTGTCATCGACACCGCCCATGGCCATTCGGCGGCGGTAACGGCTGCGGTTGAACGGCTGCGCAGCCATTCCAATTCGGTGCAAATTGTTGCAGGCAACGTCGCAACAGGCGCGGCAACCAAGGCGCTTATCTCGGCAGGGGCCGATGCGGTAAAGGTTGGCATCGGGCCGGGGTCAATTTGCACCACGCGTATTGTGGCCGGGGTTGGTGTGCCCCAGCTCAGCGCCATTATGGGCTGCGCCGAGGCGGCCGCAGATTTCGGTTCTCCCGTTATCGCCGATGGTGGCATCAAATTCTCGGGTGACTTTGCCAAGGCGATTGCGGCCGGTGCAAGCTGCGCGATGATTGGTTCGATGCTGGCCGGCACCGATGAAGCCCCCGGTGAGGTGTTTTTGTATCAGGGCCGCAGCTTTAAGGCCTATCGCGGCATGGGGTCGGTTTCGGCCATGGCGCGCGGTTCAGCTGATCGGTATTTTCAAAAAGAAGTATCATCGGATAAGCTGGTACCCGAAGGCATTGAGGGCCAAGTGCCCTATAAAGGCGCGGCTGGCGCCGTTGTGCACCAGTTGGTGGGCGGTTTGCGCGCGGCCATGGGCTATACTGGGTGTGGCACAATTGAGGCCATGCGCAGCGGGTGCAGCTTTGTAAAAATCACTGGGGCCGGGCTGAAGGAAAGCCATGTGCATGATGTACAAATCACCCGTGAAAGCCCGAATTACAGGATCGGATGATGCAGCTTCACCTCGCAATTGCTGTGGCGGCCGTGTTTGTTCAGGTTGGCCTTACCTTTTGGGCAATATACCAAATGGGGCGCGCGCGTATTTCTGAAATACAGGCAACCAAACCGGATATGGCGCAAGCGGCAATTGGCCAATATGGGAATTCAACGCAGGTTAAGCTGTATGAAAACAACGCCCATAACCAATTTGAAACGCCGCCACTGTTATATGCCGGTGTTGCGCTGGCCGCGGCGCTTGGGGCAAGCAATTGGGGTGTGGCCATTGGCGCGGCAACCTATGCAGCGCTGCGTTTGGTGCACCGCCAAATTCACGTTGGCAGTAACCGCATTGCCACGCGCTTCATGGTTTATACCTACGGGTTTGCGGCGCTGATCGTGCTTTGGCTATCGCTGGCCGTTGGTCTGTTTTTATAATGTCGGCACTATGACCCCGGGCGCCCGCGTTTCCGCCGCGATTGAACTGTTTGACGCCATTTTGGGCGGAGAACCCGCTGAACGTGCCCTTACACGTTGGGCGCGGTCTAGCCGGTTTGCCGGGTCCAAAGACCGTGCCGCTGTGCGAGATTTGGTGTTTGATGCGCTGCGCCAACGCCGCAGCCTTGCCCATAAGGGCGGGGCAGAAACAGGTCGGGCGATCATGGCCGCCCAGCAATTTGGGCCTGATATTGAACAATTATTCAACGGCGATGGCCACGCACCGGCCCCGCTTAGCGCGGATGAGCTGGCAATTCTGGCAAGCGATACCCCACCCGCTGACCCGGTGCGCTTTGATTATCCGGATTTTTTGGATGCCGAACTTCGCCGCTCCCTCAAAGACGATTTTGAGGCTGTTCTGGCGGCCATGCAAACGCGCGCGCCGGTAGATTTGCGGGTAAACCGCCTTAAAACCGGCTTAGCTGAGGCGCAAAACCTGCTTGCCCGCGAACATATTTTTACCGAAACCGTTGTGGGCCTGCCCGATGCCCTCCGTGTGCTTGAAAACCCGCGTGGGGTTAACAATTCGCGCGCTTATACCTATGGCATGGTCGAATTGCAGGATGTATCCAGCCAAATGGTCGCGCGGCTGGCAGCCCCACAGGCGGGCAGCACGGTGCTTGATTATTGCGCCGGTGGCGGTGGCAAAACCTTGGCTTTGGCGGCTTTAATGGGCAATCGTGGGCGGCTAGTCGCGCATGATGTGAACCCCGGCCGCATGAAAGACCTGCCTGATCGGGCGCGCCGTGCCGGGGCTGAAGTTGAGATTTGGACAACCACGCAGCTTGATGAAGCACCTGACTGTGATCTGGTTTTGGCCGATGCCCCTTGTTCAGGCACAGGCGCATGGCGGCGCAACCCCGATGCAAAATGGCGGTTGACCCCGGCAGGCCTATTGCGCCTGAATGCGTTACAAGACGAAGTTTTGGATGCTGCCAGCCGTTATGTAGGCCCGGCAGGGCGGCTCGTTTACGCCACCTGTTCACTACTCGCCTGTGAAAATGCCGACCGGATCACCGCTTTTTTAGCGCGAAACCCGCATTGGGACCTGCAAGATGCCTTAACGCTGACACCCGTCAACGCGGGTGACGGTTTTTATGTCGCGATATTGACCCGCACCACCTAACAGCCCCCATCGCCCAACCAAGATGTTTGACAATTGCGCTATGCCATTTATGGTTGATTAACTATTTTTGAATTATCCTAATGGTAAATGTGCCGGAGTCGCGCGTGTCAGTAACAATTCGATCCACGCGGAGGCTTATGGGGCAAATCCTAGCAGGGTGGCGTGCTGCACCTACAGTTGTTGCCGGGCTGATCGTGCTTATACTACTGGCGTTTTGGCCAGAACTGCGCGGTGTTTTGGGTGATATTGGCGCCGTCACCGTGCCGTTGGCAATTGGCGCTGTAATTGTGTTGGCTGGTACAATGCCCAACCAAATTGCGCAGCCACCCCGATCAAAAAATGACCTTCCGGCGCTGTTTATCACCGATTCCGAACAGCGCCTTATCTGGGCCAGTTTACCCGATATCGCCCATCAATTGGGCCGCCCATTTAACCCTAGCCCTGATGACTTGAGCCCGCCATATGAACATTCCACCTTGCCTGATGGTCGTTTGTTATGGTGCCATTCCACCACGAAGCCGCTGGCCCCAGTGAACAATGTTGATATTACTGAGAACCTACCCGTTGCGCTGCTCTATCTGTCGCCAAGTGGCATAATCACCCATGCCAATGCGGCGGCGCGTATCTTGCTTGGCAATGGCAATTTGGTGGGCACTGGGCTTGATGGCCACGCTGAAGGATTGGGTCGGTCCATGCGTGAACGTATTGCCGAGGCTGCCGAAGGCCGTGCAATGCGGCGCTCAGAAATGGCGCGTTGCCAGCGTGATGGCCAAGATATCTACATTCAGGTTTCATTAACGCTTGAGCATGAAGTTGGCGGCGGTCTGATTGCAGTGTTAAGCGATAAGACAGAACTCAAAACCCTTGAAGCGCAGTTTGTGCAAAGCCAAAAAATGCAAGCCGTTGGTCAATTGGCTGGGGGTGTTGCGCATGATTTCAACAATTTGCTAACGGCCATTTCCGGCCATGTTGACCTGCTGTTGCTTCGCCATGAGGGCGGTGACCCGGATTATGGCGACCTTGTTCAAATCCGCCAAAACGCCTTGCGCGCGGCGGGTTTGGTCAAGCAGCTTTTGGCATTTTCCCGCAAGCAAACCCTACAGCCCAAGGTCTTGAATTTGACCAATACGCTGTCTGAATTGGCACATTTGCTCAACCGGCTTTTGGGCGAGAAAGTAACGTTGGAAATTGTATATAATGACGCGCTTTGGCCGGTGCGGGTGGATGAACGCCAAATGGAACAGGTGATAATGAACCTTGTTGTCAATGCGCGCGACGCGATGCCAAGTGGCGGGACGGTGCGTATTTATTCCGCCAATGAAACGCTAGGCAAGCCGCTGTGCCGCGACCGCGCAGTCGTGCCCAATGGCAGTTATGTGGTGCTGCGCGTTGCCGATACGGGTTGCGGCATTGATACCGATAAGCTCGACAAAATATTTGAACCCTTCTTTACAACCAAACGCGTTGGCGAAGGCACGGGGCTGGGCCTGTCCACGGCATACGGCATTATAAAGCAAACCGGCGGGTTCATTTTTGCCGATAGCACACCGGGGCAGGGGGCTGTATTTACGATTTATCTGCCAGCGCATCAGGGGGCTGAAACGGTTGCCATACCCAGTGAACCTGCTGCATCCTCCGGTTCAGAAATTGCACGCGGCCGCATTTTGCTTGTCGAAGATGAGGCCGCTGTGCGCGCCTTTGCGGCCCGCGCCTTGCGGCTGCGCGGGTTTGATGTGGATGAGGCCGATTGCGGCGAGGCTGCCTTGCAAAAACTAGATCAGCCGGGCGCAGCCTATGATCTTTTTATCTCCGATGTGATTATGCCGGGCGTTGATGGCCCAGGCTGGGTGCGCGGCGTACAAGCAAGATTTGCCGATACGAAGGTTATATTTATGTCTGGCTACGCTGAAGATATATTCAACGACGGCCAACCCAATGTAATAGGGGCTGTCTTCCTTGCAAAACCGTTCTCGCTAAAAGATTTAACAGGCTTGGCCAGCCGGGTGCTTGCCGGTTAGCCGTTTACCATTCCTCAACACTTTTGCGGAAATGTAGGAAAGATAAAATTTATGTTGCATTGTTCTTGTTTTGATCTCATTGTGTAAATAAGAACAATAGGCGAACAACCCCCCGATTGCCCGGCAGGGCCATATGTGGAATAAGAGGTGAAAATCATGGCGCAAACAGTGCTGGATCTTGGCGAAAGGCGACAAATGGATAAGCAAAAAGCGCTGGAATCTGCGCTCTCACAGATTGAGCGGAGTTTTGGCAAGGGCTCCATCATGCGGTTGGGGCTGAATGGCCCGGTTGCAGATATTGCCTCTGTGTCTACGGGTTCAATCGGGCTTGATATTGCGCTTGGTATTGGTGGCCTGCCCAAAGGGCGAATCATTGAAATTTATGGGCCGGAAAGTTCGGGTAAAACCACTTTGGCGATGCATGTTATTGCCGAAGAACAAAAAAATGGCGGCATCTGTGCCTTTGTTGATGCCGAACACGCGCTTGACCCGCAATATGCTCGCAAACTTGGCATCAATTTGGATGAACTGCTAATAAGCCAGCCCGATACAGGCGAACAAGCGCTCGAAATCACAGAAACACTGGTGCGTTCAGGTGCGGTTTCGGTAGTGGTCATTGATTCGGTGGCGGCACTGACCCCGAAATCGGAACTTGAAGGCGATATGGGCGATCATCAGGTTGGCGCACAGGCGCGGTTGATGAGCCAAGCAATGCGCAAACTAACGGGTGCGATCAGCAAATCAAATTGCATGGTGATTTTCATCAACCAAATCCGCATGAAAATTGGTGTGATGTTTGGTAGCCCCGAAACAACATCTGGCGGCAATGCGCTAAAATTTTATGCCTCGGTTCGGCTTGATATTCGCCGCATCGGCTCATTGAAAGATCGTGACGAAGTTGTGGGTAATGCCACCCGCGTGAAGGTTGTTAAAAACAAGGTCGCCCCGCCGTTCAAACAGGTGGAATTTGACATCATGTATGGCGAAGGCATTTCCAAACGGGGTGAGCTGATTGACCTTGGTATCAAGGCCGGCCTGGTCGAAAAATCGGGCTCGTGGTTTTCTTATGGCGATGTGCGTATTGGGCAGGGGCGTGAGAATGCCAAAAACTTCCTGAAGGAAAACGCCGATATGGCGAAAGAGCTTGAAGACAAAATCCGCGCCGCGAATGGCTTGGATTTCGGAAGCTCCGGCGATAGTAGCGATGACGACACCGTTGTTGATGACTGATATTGCCTAAACTGATGCTGGGCCGCCCGCAATGGCGGCCCTTTTCAATTCAAATGATGCACAAACTGTGGACAGTCCTGCGCGCAAAAGCTATTTCCACTGACAGCGCAATGCCTATCTGGTGGAAAATATGGTCACTCTTAACGATATCCGCAGCTCGTTTGCCGACTATTACGTCGCCAATGGCCATACTCATGTCGAAAGTTCGTCGCTCGTGCCGCGAAATGATCCGACATTGATGTTTACCAATGCTGGTATGGTGCAGTTCAAAAACGTATTCACTGGTCTGGAAAAGCGCGACTATACCCGTGCTGTAACCAGCCAAAAATGTGTGCGCGCAGGCGGTAAGCACAATGATTTGGACAATGTTGGCTATACCGCCCGCCACCATACATTTTTTGAAATGTTAGGCAATTTTAGCTTTGGTGACTATTTCAAGGACGAGGCTATTCCACTGGCTTGGAACCTGCTGACCCGCGAATATGGCATTGATAAATCAAAGCTTTTGGTGACAGTCTACCATACCGATGAAGAGGCGGCGGATCTTTGGAAAAAGGTTGCGGGCCTACCGGATGATCGGATCATCCGCATTGCGACGAACGACAATTTTTGGATGATGGGGCCTACTGGCCCCTGCGGGCCGTGCTCGGAAATTTTCTACGACCATGGCGACAAAATCGCCGGTGGCCCTCCGGGAAGCCCGAATGAAGATGGCGACCGGTTCATCGAAATTTGGAACCTTGTGTTCATGCAGTTTGAACAACATGCCGATGAAAGCCGGACCGACTTGCCGCGCCCTTCGATTGATACCGGGATGGGGCTAGAGCGTTTTGGCGCTTTGCTGCAGGGCAAGCATGATAATTACGACACTGACTTGATGCGCAGCCTGATTTTGGCCTCGGCCCATGCAACAAGCACTGACCCCGACGGCCCGGGCAATATACATCACCGCGTCATTGCCGACCATCTCCGCTCAACCGCGTTTTTGATCGCTGATGGCGTGCTGCCGTCCAACGAAGGCCGGGGATATGTGTTGCGCCGGATCATGCGCCGCGCCATGCGCCATGCGCATTTATTGGGCACAAAAGACCCGGTTATGCATAAATTGGTTGGCACTTTGGTTGGGCAGATGGGCCAAGCCTTCCCCGAACTTGGTCGCGCTCGTTCGATGATTGAAGAAACGCTGCGCCTTGAGGAAACCCGCTTTAAAACCACGCTCGACCGTGGCCTTCGCTTGCTGGATGCCGAACTTGAAGGCATGGCGGAGGGTGCGGCCCTACCGGGTGCAACCGCGTTCAAGCTATATGACACTTACGGCTTTCCGCTTGATTTAACCCAAGATGCCTTGCGTGAAAAAGGCCGCGCAGTGGAAACCACTGGTTTTGACTCGGCCATGGCCGAACAAAAAACGAAGGCGCGTGCGGCCTGGGCAGGTTCAGGCGAGGCTGCAGATGAAACCATTTGGTTTGATCTTGTTGAAACCCACGGCCAAACTGAATTTTTGGGTTATGACACCGAACTTGCCGAAGGCAAGGTTCTGGCGTTGGTTGTTGACGGGGCTGTGGTTAACAAGGCGGCCAAAGGCACCATGGTCCAGGTTGTGGTTAACCAGACGCCGTTTTACGGCGAAAGCGGCGGCCAAGTCGGCGATTTCGGTTTGCTGCGCACAGATAAAGGCCAAGTTCGCATTGATGATGTCCGCAAAAAGGTTGGTGTTTTTGTGCATATAGGCGAAGTGGTTGAGGGCGAAATTGTAACTGGTGCCGCCGCGCAGCTAGAGGTGGCCCATGCGCGCCGCACTGCGATTCGGTCTAACCACTCGGCTACGCATTTGTTGCACGAAGCCCTGCGCCATGCTTTGGGCGACCATGTAGCGCAGCGCGGCTCACTCAACGATGACCAGCGGTTGCGGTTTGATTTTTCGCATTCCAAAGCGATGGAGGCTGAAGAGCTTGCCGTGGTTGAAAGCGAAGTGAATGCCTATATTCGCCAGAATACCCCGGTTGATACCCGCGTGATGACCCCGACTGAAGCCGAAGCGCTTGGCGCGCGGGCCTTGTTTGGTGAAAAATATGGTGATGAAGTGCGCGTTGTGTCGATGGGGCGCAAGGCTGGGTCCAAGCTTGGCGCTAAGGGCGATACCTATTCACTGGAGCTATGTGGCGGTACGCATGTTGCCCGCACCGGCGATATTGGCGCCTTCAAATTGCTGAGCGAAAGCGCAACGGCTGCCGGTGTGCGCCGGATTGAGGCGCTGACAGGCGAGGGCGCTACTGCGTTTATCGCCGCACAAATTTCGGCGCTTTCCGATGCGGCTGGCCTGGTCAAAGCCAAGCCCGAAGACCTGGCCGAACGCCTACGCACCATGATGGCTGAACGCAAAACATTGCAAAATGAACTGGCCGAAACCCGGCGCAAACTGGCGCTTGGCGGTGCAGGTGCGGCAAGCCCTGTGGTTGAGGTAAACGGCATTCGCTTGCTAAGCCAAGTGGTGCAAGGCGTTTCAGCCAAAGACCTGCGTGAAATGATGAATGAACAAAAGGCGAGCCATGGCGCAGGCGTGGTGGTTATGGTGGCCGATGCTGATGGCAAGGCGGCTGTTGCTATATCGGTTAGCCCTGATTTGACGGACCGCGTAAGTGCGGTTGACCTAGTGCGCGCCGCGGCGGTTGAACTTGGTGGCCAAGGCGGTGGTGGCAAGCCCGACATAGCGCAAGCTGGCGGCAGTGATCCAAGCAAGGCCGATGCCGCTATTGCCAAGGTTACCCAAATGCTGGAGGCGCTATAATGCAAGGCTATGTCATCGCACGAATTGACGTGCAAAACCCCGAAATTTACGCGAAGTATACCGCACAAACCTCTATTATTGCTGCAAAATTTGGTGGGGAGTTTTTGGTGCGCGGCGGGCAATGCAGCCAGCCCGAAGGTGAAGGCCGTAGCCGCCAAGTTGTGATCCGCTTCCCAAGCTATGCCCGCGCCTTGGAATTTTACAATAGTGCCGACTATCAAGCTATTTTACCACTCGCGCTTGCCGGATCGCAACGCGAACTTGTGATTGTTGAAGGAGCCTAGAATGCCTGCTTATTGGATCGCGCATGTCACCGTTACCAACCCCGAGGCCTATGGCCAATATGCCAGCCGTGCTACTGAGGCGATTGCCGCCCATGGCGGGCAGTTTTTGGCGCGGTCAGGCCGTTATAAGCAGCTTGAGGGCAAAGATCGTGCGCGTAACGTGGTTGCCGTGTTTCCAACATTTGAGGCGGCGGTTGGCTGTTATGACTCGCCCGCCTACCAAGAGGCGCTGACATATGCCAAAGGCGCTGCCGAGCGTGACTTGATGGTGGTCGAAGGTATTTAGGCGCAACTTAAGGCAAAACCACTAACATTGGGTTGGGTTTGTCCTGCATCCAGCGTCGTGGCTATTACATGGCGGATTTGAACGATTTATAATAGGCGTCAAACGACTTGCGATAGTTCAGCAGGCCAACAAGCCCGGCGTGACATGAAGTGTCCGTATGCGTAAACTTAACGGATTCCAGTGTTTTGGCCAAGTCGGCGGCATGTTGGTGAACAACGCGAAACGCCGGGGCGCGGCTTTTGATTTTAACAGCACAAACCGTAAAATCGCCATCTTTTTTGGCCGCTGCATAATCTTTGAGCATGCCGCCATATTCAGTTACCGCAAGCCCGGCGCTTTTCATCAATGCTTCGACGGATTTGCCTGTCGCGTCATAGTCTTTTTGAAGTGCCTTGTCTTTCGTGCCTTTACGCGCAGTTTTTAGCTCTTTAAGGGCCGATTTACCGCGCGTTTGGAAATTATTGCACATGACCTCCATACTGGCAAGAATCTGGAGTGCAGATTCAACGTTTTTCATGCGCGGGTCAGCGGCGGGTCCGGTGGCGGCCATTCTCTATTCCTTCATTCAATCCAGCGAAAATCATCGTATGAGCTTAATTTTAACACAAAGATGGCTGGAATGAAAAAAAATCGCCCCGCAACATGGCAGGGCGACTATCCGTCAATGTCGTCAGCGTTTACCGCGCTAACCCAGCAATAAATTCGGCCCAAGCATTACCAACGCAAGTAGGGTGATTGGCAGTTTTTTACCAGCCAACCCATTGATGATTGCCCCGATTGGCAGGCCGTGACGGCGGGCACCTTTCTAAGCATGGTAGATGGCGTGATCTCGTAAGAAAAATTTGTGCCTGATCTTTCGTATCAGGTGATTGGATTACACGCGGCTGAATAGGTGCCAACCCGGTTGATGGGAATTGTTTACGGCATGGCGGTTTTGAATTTTTTATAGGCCTCGTCAAATTCCGCACGATCTTTCATCAGGCCTTTAAGGCCAGTATGGCCCTTATAATCAAAGCCCGCATTGCCAAGCGCGGTCGCAAACTGATTGGCGTTTTGGTGAACCGCGCGAAACGCCTCTGACCTTGTGCGCAGCTTGACCACGCATTCATCAATCGAGCCAGCCTTTTCGGCTTTTTGTAGGTCTTTGAGCATTGATGCGAATTCGGCTATGGCTTTGTCGGCATATTTGGTCAGCGCCTCGATGCGCTTACCCGTAGCTTCATAATCAGCAAGCAGATGTTTGCCCTTGGTGGCCTTGGTGTCTTTTGCGGCGCGTTTCATTTCACTTGCCGCAGTGCGCGCGCTGGAAATAAACGCGCCACATATGCCTTCCAGCCGTGCGCCTTCGCGCAAAAAGTCATGAATATCGGTAAGGCTTGTGTCTTTCCCGTTATCTTCCGGGTTGTCGGTGTCTTTGAATTTTGCAACTGCATTCACATGTTTAGCAAATTTCATATAATAACCAAGATATTGCTCGGCATAGGTGACAATGCCCGCAAAATGGATCGAGGCTGTTTTGAGCGCATTCAGAATATCCACATCAGATGTCACCGTAGAAAATTGTTTGGCGAGCGAGGCCAGCTTGTTCAGGGTCTCCGCCTCGGTTTTGACCTTTTTGCCATAGGCCTCAAACTTACCGGTTTTCTTAAGGGTGTCGGTTTCGGTCAATATGGTTTTAACCGCGCCATTCACGACAGGCGCTAATTTGGCAAGGGCGAGCGTTAATTTAATGGCCTGCGCCAAATTGGCATCTTTATTGGCCTTTGACTCGGCCAAAGCGACCTTGCCGCGCGCGTAAAGGTTATTGGCCATGCCTTCCATACTTCCAAGAAACGATATCATCGCTTTAATATCCGCCATGCGCGGATCGTCTTTAATATTTGGTGGCGCCATTTGTCATGTTCCAAAAAAAGCTCGCAGAATCAGCCATCTGCCCTATAAATTTAGCATGTAATCGCAAAAAAAACGCCCCGGCTAAGGGGGCGCTTTGAAACTCAGTTCTTTGACTAGCCGACGAGCGCGGCGTTCAGGTTTCCCTCAATCTTCTCCAAGAAACCTTCGGTGGTGAGCCATTTTTGGTTTGGCCCAACCAGCAGCGCCAAATCCTTGGTCATCGAGCCGCTCTCAACCGTGTCCACAATCGTGCGTTCCAGCGTTTCAGCAAAATTCATCAACGCGGTGTTTTCATCTAGCTTGGCGCGGTGCTTCAAGCCACCCGTCCACGCATAGATCGACGCGATGGAGTTGGTTGAGGTTTTTTCGCCCTTTTGGTGCTGGCGGAAATGCCGCGTAACGGTGCCGTGCGCCGCCTCAGATTCCACAACTTTACCATCGGGCGTCATCAGAACCGATGTCATCAGCCCAAGCGAGCCGAAGCCCTGCGCGACAGTGTCTGACTGCACATCGCCATCATAGTTTTTACAGGCCCAAACAAAGCCGCCATTCCACTTCATGGCACAGGCGACCATGTCGTCAATCAACCGATGCTCATAGGTAATGCCGGCTTTTTTGAACTTATCTTCGAATTCTTCCTCAAATACCTGTTGGAACAGGTCTTTGAAACGGCCGTCATAGGCTTTGAGAATGGTGTTTTTAGTCGACAAATACACAGGCCAACCAATGTTCAGCCCGTAATTCATGCTGGCACGGGCGAATTCAATAATGGATTGGTCAAGGTTATACATGCCCATGTAAACGCCCGATGAAGGCGAATCATATACTTCGCGTTCAATCACCGTGCCGTCATTGCCAACAAATTTCATGCTCAGCTTGCCAGCGCTTGGAAAGCGGAAATCGGTTGCGCGGTACTGGTCACCGAACGCATGGCGGCCAATAACAATCGGCTTGGTCCAGCCCGGCACAAGGCGCGGCACGTTTTTGCAGATGATCGGCTGGCGAAATACAACACCGCCCAAAATGTTGCGGATCGTGCCATTCGGGCTGCGCCACATTTTTTTCAGGCCAAACTCTTCAACACGTTCCTCATCGGGGGTGATGGTCGCGCATTTGACACCAACGCCATATTTTTTGATGGCTTCGGCGGCGTCAATGGTAATCTGGTCATCGGTGCGATCACGCTCTTCCATGCCCAAATCATAGTATTTTAGATCAATGTCCAAATAGGGCAGGATCAGTTTTTGTTTGATGAAATCCCAGATGATCCGGGTCATTTCATCGCCGTCAAGCTCGACAACCGGGTTGGCAACTTTGATCTTGGTCATGCAGTGCCTCATAATTTGAGTAAGTGATTCCGCGCCTTCATAAGGGAAAATGGCGCAAAAGGAAAGCCCGGTATACGTTAGTATACGGTTAAGGCTTGGGTTTCTTGGGTGGTAGGCTGGCTGTGTGTGAAAGTGCCATGGTCAGCCATTGCCCCCGGTTATGGTCATTCGTTAAATCACCGTCATCCACCTCAGTCATACCGCCCATGGGTCGCCCGGTAAAGCCAAGCGCCTTAGCACCGGGAATGGCGCGTGCGGCCACCTCGTTTGGCTTGCCGACCCGGTACATGCCGCCACCTTTGTGAACATCAAAAACCATATGGCTATTTAGCAAAAAGCATAGACCGCCGAACATCTTCTTCTCGGAAATGCCTTCATGCTCCTCCAAATCGGCGCGCATCGCGGCTGCAAGGCTTTAACCATAGGCCATGGCTTGTCTCCAATTGCAAATAATCCTCGCGCAGCGTATCACGCGCCCCAACAAATACGGCCAATAAATATGGCCAGAAAAACGCGGAGAATGAAATGTCGGGAACCGATCACGCTGCAAACGCCGATTGGCAAGGTCCGGGGCCGGTTTTTGTGCTGGTGCGTCCGCAGATGGGTGAAAATATTGGCGGCGCGGCGCGTGCGATGTGGAATTTCGGGCTCGACCGTTTGCGTTTGGTTGACCCGCGCGACGGTTGGCCAAATTCCCGCGCCGTGGCCATGGCCAGTGGGGCAGGGCAGGTGTTGGACCATGTGCGCGTTGA